>UMKG01021148.1_pt1 | contig 21487 bp, 16 predicted proteins | sample 1966261 | NCBI WGS metagenome assembly UMKG01 (sample SAMEA4836169, study PRJEB28245) | human gut metagenome | biome: gut microbiome; material: fecal sample | place: Denmark | collected 2008 | reverse complement strand
CACGTCTCCGGACTCTGCGTTGACTATCTCTTCGGGGTATATAAGGCCGGTGGTCTGAATAAAATGCACATTGCGCTTTATCTCGCCCAGGCGCGATACCATGTAGTGCGCGAGCGAAAAGCTGCTGCGCATGCCGAGAACATATATCTTGTTTGCGCCGCTGATCATTTCAATAGCTTTTTCAAGATCGTCAGCATGCAGCCCGGCGAGGGTGAGCTGAATGTTTTTGATGTCGGTCGAGAAAGCCTCTTCGAGCAGATCGTTGCCGGACGATACTACAGCGCGCTCGAGCCTGTCCGGCAGAGAGCCTTTGGTCTGGATCTCCTTTTTTATGCTGTCCTGCATCTCGGAAAAGCCTGAATAGTCAAGCGCACGGGCAAAGCGAATGACCGTTGTCGTGCTTACTCCTATCTTTTCCGCCAGCTCCTCGAGCGTGGAAAAGGCTATATCCTCATAATTTTCGTCAACGTAATTTGCGACTACCTTCTGTGAATGTGTCAGTTTGCCGTATGCGGCACTTACTTTTGAGGTGAAGAGCATATTCACCCGTCCTTCCATATGTTCTAAATAATACTTTCCGATACTTATTGTACAATATGCAGGCTGATATTGCAAGGAATGATTTGACGGCGTGTTTTTGTGATGCTATAATTGCATCATTAAAGTTATAATGGAGGGCGAAATATGCCGCTTCCAAACTATCCGTATGCAGGAAAAGATGCGCTTACGAAAGCCGACATACTCGAAACTTTGCAGCACTGGATAACAGTTATGCAGCTCAAGCCCGGCGAGAAAATATCCGACACGGAGATCGCCGAGTATTTTAATGTGAGCCGCACGCCGGTGCGCGAGGTGCTGAAAATGCTCGAGCAGCAGAAGCTCATCTTCACCTATCCCGGCAGGGCGACGATAGTCGCAGACCTTGCGCTGGACGATATCGAGAGCTACTATCTGCCGATGCAGACCCTGCAATGCCTTGCCGTTCGCCTTGCGGTGGAAAAGGCCGATGCTGCCGATGTTGAGGAGCTTGAAAGGCTCAACGCCGTGTTCGGCGAGGTGACGGAGCGTCGGAATGATGCCGAGAGCATTCTCATGGCCGACAAGAACTTTCACGAAAAAATACTTGAGATCGCAGGAAACGAATATATCGAAGAATTCTGCTCGGCGCTTTGGGTGCATATTGCGCGGCTCGACTATATGTTTTTCCGCGACAACACGATGGGAACATCCTATAACGACCACAAGCTTATGATAGAAAGCTTCCGCATAAAGGACCCCTTCGGCGCGGAGCTTGCAATGAAAAATAACTGGAACTATTCGATGCTGGCTGTAAAAGCCGTCAACGATAAGGGCAGCATCGCATAAAACCGAATAAATTAAAATGCCGCCGCAGTCAATTGACTGCGGCGACTGTTTGCGTTTTTAGAACTTAACTATGTCGTCGATCTTCGCCATGTGGCAGCCGGGGTAATTATCCTTGACGCGCATGAGGAAGTTGAGCTTGTCGATTCTCTCACCGGAGCGTGGGCAGCCGTTTTTGATAAACGGTATCTGAAGACCGACTGCGAGATCCATTACCACATCGCCGACAACGCCGCCGCTGCGGCCGGAGGTTATCGAGAACAGGCCGTGCTCGTTGGCAAAGCGGTGGGACTCGAGCGCCTCGGAGATGGTGCCGACCTGGTTGGGTTTGAGGATGAAGCCGTCGATGCTGTTGCGGTCATATGCCTTGCGGATGCGCTCGGGGTTGGAAACGGTGAAGTCGTCGGCAATGATGAAGGTGCGAGTGATCTCCTTGTGTGCCTTCTCAAAGCCGTCCCAGTCGTCCTCGTCGAGCATATCCTCTATGAACACGAAGTTATGCTTCTCGGTCAGGGCCTTGACATAGGCGATGACCTCGTCGGTTGTGACCTGCTTGCCGTTGAGGTAATAGGTCTTGCTCTCGCGGTCGTACATTTCGCTCATGGCGCAGTCGAGCGCGAAGGCGCACTGCTCAGTGTAGCCGCAGTCGTCGATCGCCTTCTGGATGAGGTTCAGGCAGACCTCGGGATCCTCGGAGGGAGCGCACCAGCCGAACGATCCGCCGACACGAGGCTCGGAGCCGGTGTACTCGCGGATGACCTTGCCGAGGCGGTTAAAGACCTTGACGGCTATCTCGACTGCCTGCTCGATATCCGATGCACGGTAGGGCATGACGATGAACTCGTTGAACGCCTGCTTTATGCCGGCATTGTTGCCGCCGTTGAGAACATTGAAGGATGGGATGGGGACGGTCTTGATATCGCCGCCTGCGATATAGTCGTAAAGCGGACGCTTGAGGCTTGCCGCTGCTGCACGGTAGGTAGCTACGGAGACAGAGTAGATCGCGTTGCCGCCGAGCTTGGACTTGTTGTCCGTGCCGTCAAGCTCGATCATCTTTCTGTCGATGGCATCGAGGTCGAGGGTATCCATGCCGATGAGCGCAGGACCGATTATGTCGTTTACGTTTGCTACCGCCTTGTGTACGGACATGCCGTCGTACTCGGCCGGATCGTTATCGCGCAGAACGAAGGATTCGTGCATGCCGACGGAGGAGCCGGTCGGAGCTGCTGCCGTGCCAATCGAGCCGTCCTCGGTGATGACGTCAACCTCGACCATCGGGCGGCACTTGCAGTCGATGATCTGGCGCGCATGGACCTTCTTTATGCGGCTGCCCTTGAGCTTCTTTGCAGGCAGCTCGGGAACATACATTATATTAAAGTCGCACAGGTTGGTGCCGGTGTTGCCGGTGAAAACCGCGTCGCCCATTGCGTCGAGCGCCTCGAAGCAGGCGTGGCCGCGCAGATTTTCAAAAACGTCGATGCCTTTTTCGCATGCGGTGTCGTAGCTTGTGGAGTCGGTCATGCCGCCTGCAACGACGGTCGTGCCGTCGGTTCCCTCGGAGTCAATCGACAGGCAGACGCAGCCGGGCGCTTTCTTGCCGGAGATGGAGTAGGAAAGAGTAAGCTCCTGGCCGGGGCCGCCGTGGCCGGTGATGGTGGAGTTATCGAGAATTTTGGTGGTGGCTTCGCCGGAGCACAGCAGGACGCAGGGCGGCTTTATGGGGTTGCCGTAGTTCTGGATCTCGCGCGCGAGGGAGGCAAACACTGTGCCGACGTCCTTGGCCTCGCCCTCGAGGTAGGAGGTGAGGATTATTGCCGGGATGCCCATCTCCTCGGATATGCGCTTTGCCGTCAGGCAGGAGTCGGGCAGACTGTTTATCAGAAAATAGGTGTTCTCGGGGAATGCCTTGGGGGTCTCGCCCTCGGGACCTACGTTCATCAGGTAGTCAACAACACTCTTGGGCAGACGGTCGGCAACGTCATAGTCGCGGATGACCTGACGTGCCTCCTCAAGCGTGGTCTGATCCGGCCCCATGGGCGTGCCCTTGTAGTTCTTGTACGGCTCGCCGATATCGCCGGTTGCCGGAGTGCCTACCGCGTCGGAGATGCCGAAGCCGATAAGCTCTGCGCCGCGAGAGCGGATGCGCTTTGCGAGCATGCCGCCGTTCATGGCGGAGATGTGGCGGCGGATAGCGTTTATCTCATAGATGCCGGCACCGGACTTGAGCATAACGTCGGTGGTGTCGATCTCGTCCTGAAGGGTTATTCCCTCGATGGGGCAGCTCATGAGAGCCGAGGAGCCGCCGCTTATTACTACTATAAAAAGATCATCCTCGTTTGCACTGTCAACGAGCTTTATGATCTCCTTGCATGCGCGCAGACCCTCCTCGTTGGGCAGGGGGTGGCCGCCGACATACACATCGGTCTTGCGGAAAACGTCGGTGTCTTCCTTTATTTTAACTATGGCAATGCCGCGCGTAAGATGATCGCCGAGGATCTCGTCAACGGCCATGGCCATATGGTTGCAGGCTTTGCCGGCACCGAGCAGATATACGTTGCGCTTCTTGCTCAGATCCCAGCGGCGCGAGCCGATGCACAGCACGTCGCCCTCCATGTGGGCTATGCTCTTGATGCGCTCGTAAGCGTCGAGATGCTGAAGTGTTTTCTCGGTGATGTCCAGAACGATCTTTCTTCCGTCGATGTCGCCGTGGGAGAGCAGTGCCTCACGGTTCTTGATCTTTTTCTGCATATGTCATTCCTCCAACAGGTATTGTGAACGGTATAGCAATATATCGCGAATGTATTTTTACTATAATGATAAATGAATACAAAGTCAAACAAAGCGGCGGATAATTTCGTTTCTCGTTAACGGAGTTATATTTTTTAAAGCCCTTTAACATGCAATTTAAAAAAGATTGTTAAAAAGCTATAAATTTAAGCTTGTCAACAGAAATTTATGCACAAAAAGTGCAGTATTATTTTGTACAGAAAATACTAAAATTATTATTTTAATAATTCAAGTTAATATAGTTATATATTTTTTCACAAAAACAGTTATAATGATAACAACGCGGTATAAACTGTGCATCCCACAAAATACACAAAAAATGCACAGCAGCCGCGTACCTAAACAAATCTCGGAGAGCCTATTAAGGAGAGAAGCTATGTCAACGTCATTGATACTGATGATAGTATGCTTCCTGGCGCTGATGGTCATCGGCCTGCCAATCGCATACAACCTTCTTATCACCACTGTGGTCTACCTGCTTTCGGCAGACCTCAACATTGTCCAGCTCGCAATAAAAATGTACGGAGGCATGAACAGCTTCTCGTTCCTTGCAGTTCCGTTTTTCGTACTTACCGGCCAGCTCATGCTGCGCGGCGGCCTTCTTGAATCGCTCGTCAAATTCGTTAACGTGTGGTTCGGAAACTTCAAGGGCGCCATCGCGATCGTCACCATCGGCGCATCGCTGCTGATGGGCTCGATCGTCGGCCTTGCGGTCGCATCGGCTGCATCCCTCGGCGTCTTCCTCATCCCCATGATGAAGAAGGAGGGCTACTCGCCGGCATACTCGGCGGCGGTCATGTCCTCTGCCTCGCTGCTGGGCCCGATCATGCCGCCCAGCGTTCTGATGATCCTGTACTGCACGGCAGTCGGCAACACCTCGATCGCCGGTCTGTTCATGGCGGCGGTTACCCCGGCTATCCTCATAGCCCTCATGCAGTGCATCATTGCACACCGCACCGCGAAAAAGCGCGGCTACCCGTCCTACGGCAAATCCACCTGGAAGGAAAAAGGCCAGGCGACCCTCAAGGCTCTGCCCGCTCTGTTCCTGCCGGTCATCATCCTCGGCGGTATCTTCAGCGGCATATTCTCCATCACCGAGGCCTCCGGCGTTGCCGTTGTCTACAGCGCCATCATCGCATTCTTCGTAAACCGCTCCGTAAAGCTCAAGGATATCCCCGATATGATCATTGAAGCTGCCTCCACCTCCGGCCTCGTTCTCATCCTCGCCGGCGCAGGCACTGCAATGGCATGGGGCATCGCAAACGAGCGCGTCATGAGCCTGCTCATCGAGCCTCTGAGCCAGATGCCGCAGTGGGGCTTCCTGCTGCTGGTCAACATCCTGCTGATTATCTGCGGCATGTTCATGGATGACTACGCATCCACCGTTATCCTCGCTCCGATCATCGCTCCCATCGCATGGGCGATCGGCATCAATCCTCTGCACATCGGTCTTGTGTTCTGCATCAACCTCGTCGTCGGCCTTGCAACTCCGCCCTTCGGCGTAACGCTGTTCGTTACAAGCCCCCATCGCCGGAGTCCGTATAGAGCAGACGGCAAAAGAAGCCCTGCCATTCCTTATAACAACAATAGCCATACTGCTTCTGGTGACCTTCGTCCCGGATATCGCGCTGTGGCTGCCGGAATCGATGGGCTACCTCTCATAGTCGTTAGTTAACTGAAAATAACGAAAAATTAAAAAGGAGAAATGAAAATGTCAAAAAGAATCATTGCACTGCTTCTTGCCTTGGTCATGGTGTTTGCACTGTGCGCCTGCGGCAACGGCGGCAACGGCGGTAACAGCGCCGGCGGCGAGGATGTAGGCGACGAGACCTACACCATCCGCATCGCTTGCGAAAACTCCGACTCTTACCCCGCAACTCTCGGTCTGTATCAGATGGAGAAGTACGTTGAGTCCCACACCAACGGCAAGGTTCAGGTAGAGGTCTGCGCCTCCGGTCAGCTCGGCGGCGAGGAGGAGACTCTTGAGCAGGTTGCTCAGGGCAACCTCGAGATGGCGGTTGCATCCTTCGCCCCGGTCGTATCCTACGTTCCCGAGTTCGAGGTAATGGACATCCCCTTCGTTTACAATTCCTACACCGAGGCATGGATGGTTCTTGACAGCTATGTCGGCACCAACCTGCTCGATAAGATGGAGGCTCAGGGCCTCAAGGGCATGGCTTACATGGAAAACGGCATGCGCCAGGTCACCAGCAACGTCTCCGCTATCAACAGCATCGCAGACTTCAAGGGCGTTAAGCTGCGCACCATGCAGAATAACAACCACATGGAGTCCTTCTCCGCACTCGGCGCCAATCCCACTCCCGTAGCATTCTCGGAGCTGTACATCTCCCTTTCTCAGAAGGTCGTTGACGCACAGGAGAACCCCATCGCAAACGTCACCGATAAGAAGCTCTATGAGGTCCAGAAGTACCTGTCGCTGACCAACCACATCTATGACGCAATGCCTCTGGTCTGCAACCTCGAGTTCTTCAACAGCCTGCCCCAGGCATATCAGAAGGTCGTTCAGGCCGGCGCTATCTACGCTCAGGAATTCAGCCGCTTCTGCAACCTCGAGCGTGAGGATCTCATCCTCGCCGACCTCGCCGACAAGTACGGCATGCAGATAAATGAAGTATCCGCAGACGCAAGAGCCGAGATGGCAAAGGTTGCACAGCCTGCCGTTATCAAGCTCGTTGCAAAGGACATCGGCCAGGACGCAGTCGATCAGTACATGAACGACGTTAAGGACGTTCTCGCACAGATTTCCAAGTTCTGATTTCTCTAACGTCTGACCGCCGAGGCGGCTGAAGACACATCCGGAAGGAGAAGACAAATGGTTGAAAAAATTGACAAAGCCCTCGAAGTAGTATTCAAGATAATGAAGGTGCTGCTCATACTTGTGCTCGTATCGATGATAGTTATCCTCATGGCACATATCATATTCCGCTATGTTCTGAACAACTCGCTGACATGGTCGGAGGAGCTTTTGAAGATAATGCTCGTATGGTTCGGCATGATGAGCGTTGCGGTGCTTGCAGCGCGCCGTGAGCATGTCGCAATCGTTGTCTTCAAGGAGCACATGCCGAAGAAGGTACAGAATTTCCTGACCAAGCTTACGCAGCTTATCATCGTCGGTATCTGCGTTTTCATGGTCATCATCGGCATACAGTACTGCATGAAGGCCGGATTCCGTCTGACGCCCGCACTCAGGATCCCCTATGCATGGGCTTACGCGGCAATACCCGTTGCATTCGTACCGGTAACGCTCTTTGAGCTTCGCAACTTCATCTGCGATTTCACCGGCAAGGGCAACTATGCCTGCATCGAGAAGCCTGAAGAGGATCTCACCGGCGGCAAGGACGTCGAGCTTTGATGGCAAAATGATTATAGTCGGAGGGGCTCTGCCCCTCCGATTTTCTTATCTTGGAGGACACCGCAATGTATACATTAGAAAATAAAGACGGCGTTTGCATATATAAAGACACGATGCTCGGCATCGAGCTGCGCCTGCCGGAGACAAACTGCGCAGGACTGGTGCAGACAAGGCAGCTTGCGGCGATTGACGAGCGCACGGCTATAGAAAAGGCATTTGCCGAGCCTGTTTCCGGCAAAACGCTAAGAGACATCGTGCGCGATAAGGGCGCGAAAACTGCCTGCGTCCTGATATCGGATGCAACGCGCGGCATTCCCACGGCACCCATGGCCAGGGTCGCGGTCGATGAGCTTGTTAAGGGCGGCATCGAGCTTGAAAACATCACGTTCTTCGTCGCCATCGGCGTTCACCGTCCGGCGACCGAGGACGAGATGAGGTGCGCTCTCGGCGAGCTTTACGGCAAGGTCGAATGCGTAAACCACACGCCGTTTGACAAGGATAATCTCATCTACCTCGGCGACAGCTCGAACGGAACGCCCGTAACGGTAAACCGCCGTGCTTATGAGTGTGACGTTCATGTTCAGATAGGCAAGGTCGAGCCACATGAGTTCGCAGGCTTTTCCGGCGGACGCAAGTCCGTCCTGCCCGGCATATCGAGCGAGGAGACCATACGCATTAACCACCGCCCGGAGCGCATACTCGATCCCAACGCGGCCATAGGCAAGATCGACGGAAACCCCGTGAGCGACGATATGATCGAGGCCGCTGAGCTGTTCGGCATTGACTTCGGCGTAAACTGCATTCTCAATAACGAGATGAAAATAGCCGCAGTTTTCACAGGTGGCCTTGTTGAGTGCCACAGCACGGCGGTCAAGTATGTGCGCGATTATCTCGGCGTCGGCATCGAAAAGCCCGACGTTATCGTGACCTGCCCCGGTCAGCCGCTGGATATCGACTTTTATCAGTCGGCAAAGGCGCTCATCGGCCTTACGGAGATACTCGACGGCGATATCGTGACGCTGCTCACCTGCGGCTGTGCCGAGGGCGTGAATTCCCCGGATATGCTGCGCGCGTTCGGCTCGGGCAAAACGCTGCCTGAGATAGAAAAGTGGACGACCGAGCATTACGAGATCCAGATGGATCACGTTCTGCTGCTTGCAAAGATCTACCGCAAGGGCGCAAGGGTAATACTCAGCTGCCCGAACGTGAGCGATGACGAGGCGCGCACGATGCTAATGGAGCCTGTCCGCGATCCGCAGAAAGCGCTTGAGCGCGCAATGGCTCTGACGGGCAAGGCCTGCCCGAAGGTGCTTTTCTATCCGCGCCCCCAGACAGGACTTCCGTATATAAAGTAAAAAAACAGACGGCTCAGGCCGGTTGACACAAGAAAACATACGGTTTTGAAGCGATCTTTTTCGCCCCTGCGGCGTCCAAAGCCTTGAGAATACGTCAGTATGCTCAGCGACTTTGTCCTTGCAGGAACAAAAAATCTCAGCTTCAAAACTGCAAAGCACCAAAAATGACGGAGCAAGTGCGAGGTCGAGGCGCGGCGGCGCAGGCATACTTTGTGTATACCAAGCCGTCGCAACATAGACATTCGTGCTTGCTACGCCTTTTTTGGCGTGTGTTTTCTTATGTCAGCCGGCCTTTGCCGTCTGTTTTTCTATTTCCCCACGCAGAAGCGTTCGAATATTCGGTTTGTGACCTCCTCGCGTACGGTGCGTCCGGTGAGCTCGCCGAGGGCGGCCATGGCGGTCTCGGTCTCGGTGAGGACTATGTCGGGCGTGCAGCCCGAGCGCATCGCGTCGCCGGCAGCCTTCATAGATTCAAGCGCGCGTGAAACGGCGTCAAACTGCCGGGCATTCGTCAGTATCTCGCCGGCAGGCGCGGCCGGCATGGGAAACAGCGCGCGCACCGTGTCCTCAAGCGTGCTCAGCCCCTCGCCGGTAACGGAGCTTATCTCAATGACCGGCAACGTTGTTTCGGGCATTTTGCTCAAACTGCCAAGGTCATGTTTAGATAAAATGACGATGCCGTGCGGCGCTCTCTCTGCACATTCTATAAGCTCAAGATCTTCGGGCGTTATCTCGCGGCTTCCGTCAATGACGGCGAGAACAAGCTCGGCCTGCTCCATTGCGCGGCGCGAGCGCGTTACGCCCATGCGCTCTATCTCGTCGTCGGTATCGCGTATGCCGGCGGTGTCGGTAAGGCGCAGCAGCACTCCGCCGAGACGCAGCTTCTCCTCGATCGTGTCGCGCGTCGTGCCGGGAATATCGGTCACGATGGCGCGGTCATAGCCCAAAACGGCGTTCAAAAGCGAACTTTTTCCGGCGTTGGGCCGCCCGACTATCGCGGCCGGAACGCCCGAGTGCAGAAGCTTTCCGCTGTCATAGCTTGCGCGCAGGCTCTCAAGCACTGCCGTGCAGCGCTCGATATCTTCCTCATAGCGCGCGAGGGTGAAGTCCTCGATATCCTCGTCGGGATAGTCGAGCACCGCGTGATAGTGCGAGCTTATGTCGGTGAGCGCACCGTATATTTCGTCGATGCGGCGCGATATTGCTCCGCCGAGCTGACCGGCAGCGTTGCGCGCGGCCTCGGCGGTTTCGGCGTCGATGATATCCGCGACTGCCTCCGCGCCGGAAAGATCCATGCGGCCGTTAAGAAAAGCGCGCTTTGTAAACTCGCCGGGCAGAGCCTGCCTTGCGCCGAGGCTGAATGCCGCCTCAAGCACCGCACGCAGAACGACGGGCGAGCCGTGGCACTGAAATTCGGCGGTGTCCTCGCCGGTGTAGCTGTTCGGGGCGCGGCTTATCGTGCAAAGGCAGATATCAAGAAGCCGACCCTGCTCGTCGCAGAGCTTTCCGTAGATGAGCTTTCTGTCCTCGCAGTCGGCCATTTTGCGCCCCGACACGGGCGAAAAGAGCCTGTCTGCGATATCGATCGCCTTGCCGCCGGACATGCGGACGATGCCTATCGCGCAGACCTGAGTGCCGGTGGAGACGGCGGCTATCGTGTCTGACATGTGTTGTCCCTCCAAAGAAAAATGCCGGCCTTTGGCCGGCATTTCAAGTCGTTTGCTTATTTGTTCATTCTTGCAGCTCTTGCGGCCTTCTCGTCGTTATCCTCGGAGATGTAGTAGCTCAGCGACAGCAGAGAGTCGGAGAAGTGGATGTTTTCAACGATGGTGCTGCTCTCGGGAGCTGTCAGCTCGACGTTGGTGAAGTTCCAGATGGCGTTCACGCCGTGCGAGGTGAGAAGCTCGGTAGTCTGAACTGCGTGAGCCTTCGGAACACACAGGACAGCGGCATCGACCTTGTTTTCGGAAAGATACTGCGGCAGGGTGGCCATGTCGTGGATCTTCACGCCCTCGTAATCGGTTCCGATAAGCTGCGGCTTAACGTCGAACGCGGCCTTGAGGTCAAAGCCCCAGGTCTTGAACGAGAAGTTGCACAGAAGTGCCTGACCGAGGTTGCCGACGCCGATGAGAATGGCGCTGTAGCCCCTGTCCATACCGAGGATGGATGCGATCTCCGCGCGGAGTGCGGTGACTTTATAGCCGTAGCCCTGCTGGCCGAATTCGCCGAAGCAGCTGAAGTCCTGACGGATCTGCGAGGGGGTGAGACCAAGCTGGCGGCCCAGCTCGCCGGATGATATGCGGCTTACGCCTGCATCGGTAAGCTCATCGAGCTTTCTAAGATATCTGGGAAGGCGGCGGATTACGTTATTAGATACTTTTACACGCTTCATATATTGATACTCCTTAAAAACGCAACAAAAGGGTGTTAATTATTTGATTATTGCATTATATCATAAGCTTTTTAAGTTTTCAAGTAGTTATATGTCAGAAAATGTCCGGTTTTTTGCCGAAAATGTGTTGATATTGAATGATTTTCGGATTGATGTTTTGTCGAATGTATGGTATTTTACTATGGATAAAGCTTCGGAGAGTGATCGATAAATGCGAATGAGAAAAAAACCGAACCTGCAGCCGCGCATGGAAAAGTGCGCAGCGGTGCAGATAGCCGAGCCTGCCGCGCTGCGCGGTAAATGGCGTGAGAGCTTTCCCGGAAAGAGTCTGTGGCTCGAGATCGGCTGCGGCAAGGGCCGCTTCACGGTCGGCACGGCAAAGGAAAATCCCGGCGCTGAGCTTATAGCGCTTGAGAAGGTCGAGGACGCCATGGTCATCGCCATGGAGCGCGCCTGCGCCGAAGAGATAGGCAATGTGCGGTTTATATCTATGGACGCACTGAAGCTGCGCGAGGTGTTTGCTCCCGGCGAGGTCGAGCGCGTTTTCGTCAACTTCTGCGACCCGTGGCCGAAAAGCCGCGACGCAAAGCATCGGCTCACATCCCCGAATTTCCTGCGGATATATGCCGATATCCTGCCAATGGGCGGCGAGGTGTGCTTCAAGACGGATAATCTGCCGCTTTTTACATGGTCGCTTGAGCAGATAAAGGCCGAGGGTTGGGAGGTACACAGCGTTACAAACGACCTGCATGCCGGCGGCGAGGGCGGAGTCATGACCGACTACGAGTGCAAGTTCCGCGAGATGGGCGTTAAGATAAACCGACTTGTTGCCGTCAAAACCGAGAATACGAAAAACGGCGCGTCCGGCGAGGTGCCGAGGCTGCGCAATGCCGCGCTTTCCGATGCGAGGGGGCTGAACGAATGAGATTTATAAGCTGGAACGTCAACGGTCTTCGCGCCGTCGTAAAAAAGGGCTTTGAGGATATCTTCTGGTCGCTTGATGCGGATTTTTTCTGCCTGCAGGAGACAAAATTACAGGAAGGTCAGATAGAGCTTGATCTGCCCGGATACGAAAGCTACTGGAGCTATGCCGAAAAGAAAGGCTATTCCGGTACGGCAATATTTACAAAGCACACGCCCATGAGCGTTCGGCGAAACATACCCGGACACGAGACCGAGGGCAGAGCAGTTACGCTCGAATACGATGAGTTCTTCCTCGTGTGCGTCTACACACCCAATTCGCAGAATGAACTAAAGCGCCTGGACTATCGCATGAGCTGGGAGGATGATTTCCGCGAATATCTTATGGGGCTGGATAAGCTTAAGCCCGTCATAGTTTGCGGCGATATGAATGTTGCCCACTGCGAGATAGACCTCAAAAATCCCGACACTAACCACTTTAACCCCGGCTTTTCCGACGAAGAACGCGGCAAGTTTACAGAGCTTCTCGATGCCGGATTTATCGACAGCTTCCGCACGCTTTACCCCGATAAGCGCGACGCGTATTCCTGGTGGAGCTACCGCGCGGCAGCAAGAGAGCGCAACGTCGGCTGGCGTATCGACTACTTTGTCGTGTCCGACAGGCTGCGCGATAAGATAAAGGATGCTTATATATTGCCCGAGATCATGGGCTCGGATCACTGCCCGGTGGGACTGGATATATTATGGTGAAGATAGGCAATGTTGAGATTAACGGCTTGCTGACGCTTGCGCCAATGGCAGGGGTCACGGATTTTGCGTTCCGTGCGATATGCACCGAGCTTGGCGCCGCACTCACGACGACCGAGATGGTCAGTGCGAAGGCGCTGTGCTACGGCGATAATAAGACGAAAAGCCTGCTTTATAATCTGCCCGGCTGCCGCCCCTTCGCCGCGCAGATATTCGGCCATGAGCCGGAGATAATGGCGCAGGCGGCGCCCATGGCGATAGAATACTCCGGCGCGGATATGCTGGATATAAACATGGGCTGCCCGGTGGGCAAGATCGTCAAAGGCGGCGACGGCTCGGCGCTCATGCGCGATCCGGAGCTTGCCGGAAAGATAGTGCAGGCGGTGGTCGAAAGCGTCGATGTTCCCGTTACGGTGAAGTTCCGCAAGGGCTTTGACGGGGGCAGCGTCAATGCCGTGGAGTTTGCAAAGATCATGGAGCAGGCCGGAGCCGCGGCCATAGCCGTGCACGGCAGAACGAGGGCTCAGATGTACTCCGGGCGCGCGGACTGGGATATCATCCGCGACGTAAAAAAGTCTGTCGGCATTCCGGTCATCGCAAACGGAGACATATTCTCTGCAGAGGATGCAGAGCACATATTGCGCTACACCGGCTGCGACCTTGCGATGGCAGGGCGCGGCGTGTTCGGCGATCCATGGCTTTTTGCCGAGGCAAACGCACTGCTCTCCGGCAAAGAGATACCGGAAAAGCCGCCGCTTGCCGAGCGTATGGACCTTGCCCTGCGGCATACGAGAATGTACGCGGAAAAGTTCGGTGAGCGCCTTGCATGTCTTGAGGCGAGGCATCAGATACCGTGGTATCTCAAGGGCGTTGCATACGCCGGATATTATAAGCAGCTTCTTGTTAAGGTAGAAACGCTCGATGAGCTTGAGTGCATAATAAAAGGTATAAAGAGAGAGCTTGTATGACTGAAGTTTCTGAAAAGAAAATAATCGAAAAAGTTCTCGGCGGCGACGCAAACGCCTTTGAAGAGCTTGTGCTGAAGTACGAAAAAACGGTTTATAACCTTGCGCTGCGCATGGTGGGGGACCGCGACGATGCCTCCGATATGACGCAGGAGGCGTTTATTAAGGCTTACGGCAGCCTCTCTTCGTTCAGGGGCGACAGTAAGTTTTCCGTGTGGATATACAGGATAACGACGAACGTCTGTCTTGATTTTCTGCGCTCGAAAAGCCGAAAGCAGCAGGTATCGCTGACGGTGAGCGACGATGACGAGGATGCTCAGCTTGACATCCCCGACCCGAAAGCCGACCCCGAGCAGCAGCTTATAAAAAAGATAAGCATGCAGTCGGTGGAGGAGGGATTGAAGACTCTGCCGGATAAGCAGCGGCAGATACTTGTCATGCGAGAGCTTGGCGGCATGAGCTATGCCGAGATAGGCGCGGCGCTTTCGCTTGAGGAGGGCACTGTCAAGTCGCGCATTTTCCGCGCGCGGAAGAGATTGTGCGCATTTTTGCTCGATAGTGGGAACATTCCTGAGTCTATAGCGTCAAAAGGAATGAAAGGAAGCGGCAAAACATGATAGACTGTGAAAAATGCAGAGAAATGATAAGCTGCCTTCTCGACGGCGAGCTTAGCCAAGCAGAGCAGAGCCTCGTGCGCGAGCATATTGCCTCCTGTCCCGAATGCCGAAGCGTTTATGATGCATTTTCGGCAGTGTCGGAGCAGATGCATGAGGAAGAGCCGCTGCCCGACGGACTGCATGAAAAGATTATGTCCGGCATAAAGGCAAAGCCGAAGAAGAAAACCGGTATAGTGTGGATAAAATATCTGTCCGTAGCGGCATGCCTTGCCCTTGTCATATTCGCAGGAGTTAAGAGCGGTATGCTAAGTCCGGCGGAAAACAAGGTCGATTCAAACGACTTGTATGTTGCAGAGACACTGCCTGTTCTTGACGGAAGATTCACAGGACAATCCGGCAATGGTGACAAAACAACATATACTCTGGCTCAGAATGCGAAAACAAGAGCTGCTGTCTCGGCGGAGACAGCTGAAAAGCTCCGCACACTGCTTGCGCCGGCAGAAGATGCGCACAGCGAATATGTCGTGTCGGGCGAGGCCGATTACGCGGTCAGCTTTGATGACGGTGTCGAGCCTGATTTTGTGCTCATTTATATTGATGACGGCCGCGCCTATGCCGATTACGGAAACGGAGCTTTTGCCGCCGCAGGTTCGGCGCAGGAGATACGCGATCTGCTCGATGCATGCGCAGGGAAATAAAAAGTGATATAAAACGCATAGCTGCATCTGTTAAGATGCAGCTTTTCCTGTTGACATTTAAAAATCACATACTATAATTGTGAAGCACCCAAAATCGGAGGAAAGAATAATGAATGAAATTTTTGTGGTAGGCCACCGTAATCCGGATACCGATTCAATCGTTGCGGCGATGAGCTATGCGGCGCTTCGCAACGCCCTCGGCGACAGAGAATACACTGCGGCCTGCCTTGGACATATAAGCGACGAGACTCAGCGCATGCTCGATAAATTCGGCTTTGAGCCGCCGCGCCAGATAAACGACGTGCGCACGCAGGTGCGCGACCTTGATTTCGATACGCCCCCTGCGCTCAACTCGTCGGTCACGATGAACAGAGCGTGGCGCATGATGCGCGAGCAGAAGGTGTCCGTCATTCCCGTCATAAACGAGGACGGCACCCTGCACGGCACTCTCTCGGCCGGAGATATCGCGTCGTACAGCCTGCTGACCATCATAGATCCGCATATAGACGATGTCCCGCTTTATAATGTGCTGAGCGTGCTCGAGGGCAAGATACTCAATGAGGACGCAGAGCTTTTCGACTGCATCTCGGGCAACGTAGTTATTGCGCTGCCGCAGAGCTGCGATACGCTTCTGTTCAACGACCCCGACAGCATCGTGCTGTGCGGTGATCAGCCCGACATGGTCGAGCGTGCGCTCAAGCTCGGCGTAAACTGCATCGTTTTGTGCCAGACCGAGGCAAAAAAGCAGTGGCTTGAAAAAGCGGGTAAAACCTGCATCGTGTCCACTCCGTTTGACGCTGCGCGCGTTGCAAAGCTCATCTATCAGGCAATCCCAATTTCGCGCCCGTGCCACACCGAGGATACGATATGCTTCCATTTGAGCGACTACATCGACGATGTCCGCGAGGAAGTTCTCAAAAGCCGCTATCGCTGCTACCCCGTGCTCGACGAAAACGAAAAGGTCGTCGGTACATTGTCAAGATATCACCTGCTGCGTCCGCGCAGAAAGCGCGTCGTGCTCGTTGACCACAACGAAAAGGCGCAGGCAGTAGCCGGCCTTGAGCAGGCCGAGATTCTGGAGATAATCGACCACCACCGCCTTGCCGATATCCAGACGGCACAGCCTATCCGCATGCGCAATGAGCCTGTCGGCAGCACGACGACGATCATCTGCGGCATGTATCAGGAGCACGGCGTTATGCCTTCGCCGGCAATGGCAGGGCTTATGGCGGCGGCCATACTGTCCGACACCGTTATGTTCAAATCCCCGACCTGCACGAAGCGTGATACCGCGCTTGCCGAGCGTATGGCGCGCATTGCAAACGTTTCGCTTGAGACACTGGGAAAGGAGCTGTTCTCCGGCTCGGCCGACACAAAGCCAGTGTCCGAGCTTATCCGCTCCGACTTCAAGGAGTTCCACCTTTCCGGCCAGATCCTCGGCGTCGGCCAGATCACCACGCTCGATTCGGCGAAAATGCTCGAGCGCCGCGAGGAATTCCTCAGCGAGATGCGCCGCATGAAATCAGACCACGGCTACGACATCGTCATCCTCATGCTCACCGACGTCCTCCTCGAGGGCACCCAGCTTCTCTACATCGGCAGCGACGACACCATCCGCCGCGCCTTCTCCGCCGAGCCCAAGGATAACATGCTCTTCCTGCCCGGCGTCATGAGCCGTAAGAAGCAGATTATACCTATGCTCACCGCTCTGTGGGGCTGATTTGAGCGGCCAAAATGCGCCCATGCTGCCCAAAGGGGCTTGTGGAAATGCACCCATCCCGACGGGCGGTTTCCGAAACTGCCCCGATATTGCCTAAAAGCTTTTGCCGGGGCGAGGGGAATTTTGTTGAAAAGCGGCAATTGACAATGCAGCCGGGTGTGAGTATAATTTATTCGTTAAGAATTCAGGAAAGAGAGGATACGGAAATGACGGCTTGCTGCGAAAAGATGAGCAATTGTTCCGTGTCTGAGTCTGTCCGCAGTGCATCCATGTCTTTTGACGCAGTACGATTTTATTCGTACTGCGTTTTTTATTACTATGGCTGGCGCAGCACCGCCTGGCAAAGGACGTAACAATGCACGCATAAAAGCCGCTTGAGCGGCGAATAATTGTCATTGAATGCGGTTCCTTTGCAAAGGGATCGCATATTTTTGTTGAAAAAACAGAGGTACCGATATGAACGAACTTGAGACTTCCAGAAACGAGATCAGCCGTATAGACGCCGAGATGGCAAAGCTTTTCGAGCAGCGCATGCAGGCTGCGGCGGTGATAGCAAAATATAAAAAGCAGCACGGCCTGTCCGTCAAGGATGCAGTGCGCGAAAAGGAGCTTATCGACCGTGACCGCAAGCTTATTGAGAACGCCGACGTCGAGTCGTATTATGTGCAGTTTCTCAGAAAGACGATAGATCTCTCCTGCGAGTATCAGTCGAAGCTCTTAAACGGCATGCGCGTTACCTATTGCGGCGTTGAGGGCGCGTTTGCATATATGGCGGCAAAGCGCATGTTCCCGGAGGCCGAGCTTATCCCGTATTCCGATTTCGGCGACGCGTACCGCGCGGTCGAGCGCGGCGAGTACGACTGCGTGGTGCTGCCGCTTGAAAACAGCGCTGCCGGCGAGGTCGGAACGGTCATGGATCTTATCTTCTCGGGCGATCTGTTCGTAAACCAGGTCGTCGATCTTCCGATAGAGCACAATCTGCTCGGCGTCGAGGGCGCGTCGCTCGACGGGATAAAGACCGTCATCAGCCATCCGCAGGCGCTTGAGCAGTGCGGCGAGTACATCCGCGCACACGGTTTCGAGACCGAGACGTTTTCAAACACCGCGCTTGCCGCGCAGTATGTCAAAGAGAAAAACGACGCATCGGTCGCTGCAATAGCCTCGGACGAGACGAGCAAAATTTTCGAGCTCGATATTATCGACAAGGTCATTAACGACAGCAAGATAAACACGACGCGCTTTGCGGCGCTCTCTCGTGCGCAGAACAGGCCGGCTTCAATGTCGAGCCGCGCCGAGGAGAACTTCATCCTCGTGTTCACCGTTAAAAACGAGGCCGGCTCTCTTGCGCAGATGCTCAACATTATCGGCTCGCACGGCTTTAATATGCGCAACCTGCGCTCGCGTCCGATGAAGGACCTGCAGTGGAACTACTTCTTCTACATCGAGGCCGAGGGAAACATAAACAACGAAAACGGACAGGATATGCTCCGCGAGCTGTCGGCTATCTGCGCAAAGCTCAAGCTCGTCGGAACCTACTACTCAAATCTTAAAATCGGAGAGTGACAGATATGATCGTCCCCGTAAAGACCGATACATGGAATTATGACATTGTGCTCGAGCCGGGCGCAATTAAAAATGCCGGTGAGCTTTTAAACCTCAACCGCCGTGTGCTCGTTGTCACCGACAGCGGAGTTCCGGCGCAGTACGCCGAGACCGTTGCCGCGCAGTGCAGCGAGGCGGTGATCGTCACCATACCGCAGGGCGAGCAGAGCAAGTGCTTTGACGAGTTCCGGCACCTTTTATCCGAGATGCTCGATAAGTCGTTTACAAGAGGCGACTGCGTTGTTGCCGTCGGCGGCGGCGTTGTCGGCGACCTGAGCGGATTTGCGGCGTCCTGCTACATGCGCGGCGTGGATTTTTACAATATCCCGACAACACTTCTGTCGCAGGTCGATTCCTCCATCGGCGGCAAAACGGCGATAGACTTCGGGGGCGTAAAGAACATCGTCGGCGCGTTTTACCAGCCCAAAAAGGTCATCATAGACCCCGAGGTGCTCGAAACGCTTTCGCGCCGCCAGCTCATGGCCGGTCTTGCCGAGGCAATAAAAATGGCGGCTACGAACGATGCCGAGCTGTTTGAGCTTATCGAAAACAGCGCAGACCTCACGGCCGATCTTCCGCAGATCATTTACAGAGCGCTGATGATAAAAAAGAGCGTAGTCGAGCAGGATCCGCGCGAGACGGGACTGCGAAAGGTGCTAAACTTCGGCCACACGATCGGACATGCGGTGGAGAGCTTTAGTGCAGGCAAGCTCCTGCACGGCGAGTGTGTTGCGCTCGGCATGATCCCGATGAGCGGAGATAATGCCGCAGCTCGGATAAAGTCGGTGCTTGAAAAATACGGCCTGCCTTCAAAGATCGGGCAGAGCGCCGAGGAGCTTATGCCGTTTTTGAAGCATGATAAGAAAATGGCCTCCGACGGCATTGCGGCGGTGATCGTTGACGAGATCGGCTCGTTCCGCCTTTGCCGCATGAGCGCCGACGAGATACTCTCGCGTTTGGAGGGCTAAGGATGAAAAACAGCTTCGGTCAGAGCGTTTGCCTGACGATATTCGGCGAAAGCCACGGCGCGGCGGTCGGCTGCGTGATAGACGGACTTGCGCCGGGAATAAAGGTCGATGAGGATTTTATCGCGCGGCAGCTCACGCGCCGCCGACCGTCCTCGGCGCTGGATACGCCCCGGCAGGAAAAGGACGAATTTAAGATCATAAGCGGCATGTTTTCCGGCAGAACGACCGGCACTCCGCTGACGATAGTTATCCCCAACGAGAACACCATAAGCCGTGATTATAACTACGGCCCGGCGCGCCCGGCACATGCCGATTTTTCGGCCTACTGCAAATATCACGGCTTTGAGGACTATCGCGGCGGCGGACATTTTTCCGGCAGGATAACCGCAGCGCTCGTTGCGGCGGGCGGCGTTATAATCCCGGCGCTCGAGGGCATAGGCATAAGCCTTGCAACGCACATCGCAAAGTGCGCCGGCGTTTCCGACAGAAAATTCGAAGATATTGAAAGCGATATAAAATCGCTTCATGAAAAAAGCTTCCCTGTGCTCGACGATGCCCGCGGCGAGGAAATGGCGCAGCGCATTTTGAAAGCGCGCGAAGAAGCCGACAGCGTCGGCGGCGTTACGGAAACCGTTATATGCGGCACACCGGCAGGAGTCGGCGAGCCGTGGTTTGACAGCGTTGAGAGCGTTATCTCCCACGCGGCGTTCAGCCTCGGCGGCGTCAAGGGCGTTGAGTTCGGCGCAGGCTTTGCCGCTGCGGATATGAAGGGCAGCGAGTGCAATGACCCACTGAGAGTATCCGGCGGCAGGATAGTCACAACGACGAACAATAACGGCGGCGTCAACGGCGGCATAACAAACGGCATGCCGATCGTCTTCCGCTGTGCAGTAAAGCCCACGCCGTCCATTGCGCAGCAGCAGGACACGGTTGACTTTATAAAAAACGAAAATACTCAGCTGAGCATCCACGGGCGGCATGACCCGGCGATAATCCGCAGGATATGCCCGGTGCTCGACAGCGTTGCGGCGCTGTGCGTTGCGGATATGCTCAGTCTGCGATACGGCACGGATGTGCTGACGAAAGGAGTAGATGACAGGTGAAATACGGACTTATCGGCGAGCATCTGACGCACAGCTATTCGTGCGAAATTCACGCGCAGATAGCAGACTATGAATACGAGCTGCATGAGCTTAGACCGGATGAGCTGGGCGAGTTTATGACAAAGCGCGAGTTTAACGCGATAAACGTTACGATTCCGTACAAGCAGGACGTTATCCCGTATCTTGACGAGATATCCGAAACGGCAAAGCGCATCGGCGCAGTGAACACCATCGTAAACCGCAACGGCAAGCTTTACGGCGACAACACCGATTTTCCCGGTATGCTGGCGCTTGCAAAGCACGCAGGCGTTGACATGAAGGGCAAAAAGGTGCTCATCCTCGGCACCGGCGGCGCATCGAAAACTGCGCACGCTCTGGCGGAGTTTATGGGCGCAGAGAGCGTTGACTACGTTTCGCGCAGCGGAAAGGGCGGCAGCATAACATATGAGCAGGCCGCGCAGGAGCACAGCGACGCGCAGATCATCATAAACGCAACGCCTGCCGGCATGTTCCCGAAGGTCGAGGGCAGACCGATAGACATTTCCGCATTTCCGAAGCTTGAGGGCGTGCTTGACGCGATATACAATCCCCTGCGCACAAATCTTATACTCGATGCGCAGGAGCAAGGCATTCCGGCAGAGGGCGGACTGTACATGCTCTCGGCTCAGGCGGTTTACGCCTCGGCAGTGTTTCAGAGCATCGAGCTTGACGAGAGCCTTATAAAAAGTGCGTTTGACAGCGTTAAAAGCGCAAAGCAGAATATTGTCCTCGTCGGTATGCCCTCGAGCGGCAAGACCACCGTGGGTAAGATCCTGGCCGAAAAAAGCGGCAAGGAGCTTGCCGACACTGATGAATACATTATCAAAAAAATCGGCAT
>UMKG01038657.1_pt1 | contig 21501 bp, 18 predicted proteins | sample 1966261 | NCBI WGS metagenome assembly UMKG01 (sample SAMEA4836169, study PRJEB28245) | human gut metagenome | biome: gut microbiome; material: fecal sample | place: Denmark | collected 2008 | reverse complement strand
GAGTGGGTTACTAACCATAACCACTGATGATTTCAACTGGAGAAAAAAGGTTCCCTGTCAATATGAGCACATCAATTTGGTGTGTTGATATTGGCAGAGAAGATAAGTGAAAAAGCATATAATAAGTATTTGTATGTATACGGAAGAAACTGGAAATAATAGAAGGCAGGAGGTGTATTCAAATGAATAGGAAAGAGACTGTTACTATGGAAGAAGCGGATGAAAAGATACAAAAAAATAACAATGAATTTCGGTGTGGTCCTATTAATGTTAGAATGGAATTTGCAGAAGAGGGAAAAACTATGCAGGAAACATTGACAGATTTTTTGATTAAATGTCAAAAAGAGGTAGTAGCAAATGGATAGAAATTGTGATATAATCTGCTTGAACAGTAGAGTCAACTTTCTCTTTATATTCAATAAGGATAGGAGAGATTGATATGGCTAGAAAAAGTAAATATTCTACAGCAGAATCGAATTCTGGAATTAAAATGTGGAAAGCAGCACTTTACATTCGTCTGTCTAGAGAAGATGGAGACAAGATTGAGAGTGACAGTGTGGTTAACCAACGGAGTTTGCTTACTTCCTATGTAGATGAACAGGATGATGTTTGCATCAATGATTACTATATTGACGATGGCTGGTCTGGAACAAATTTTGAACGACCGGAATTTATTCGAATGATGGCAGATGTCAGAAGTGGTTTGGTAAATTGTGTCATTGTCAAGGATTTGTCTAGATTTGGCAGGAATTATATTGAAGCAGGCAATTATATTGAGCAGATTTTTCCTTTTTTGGGAATTCGATTTATTGCAGTCAATGATAATTTGGATAGTTTCAAGAATCCCAATGAAATGAATACGATAATGGTTCCATTTAAGAACCTTATCAATGATGAGTATTGTCGTAATGTTTCCAACAACGTAAGAAAAACTTTAAATAACAAAAGAAAAGAGGGGAAATTTGTAGGTTCTTTCGCTAGTTATGGTTATTTGAAAGACCCACAGGATAAAAACAAACTTATTGTAGACGAAGAAGTTGCGCCTATTATAAGAGACATATATGATTGGTTTATCGAGGGATATGGTGTGATTTCTATTGCAAAGAAATTAAATGACTTAGGAATCCCTAGTCCTGCAGAATACAAGAGGCAACAAGGATTGAATTATCGCAATCCAAGTTCAGAAATAGCAGGGCCTAAACTTTGGGGGTACAGTTCAGTTAAGCGAATCTTGAAACATCGAGTATACTGCGGAGATGTGATTCAGGGTATTATGAAGACAACTTCTTATAAGGTGAAAAAATTACAACGCATGCCTGAAGAAGAGTGGTTTGTTAAGGAAAATGCACACGAAGCAATTATTTCAAGAGAAAAGTATCAAAGAGTTCAAGAAATATTTGCTAGCGATACAAGGGTTTCTCCTGGCAAAGGACAGTTGACTTTGCTTGCCGGCTTTATGAAATGTGCAGATTGTGGAAGGGCAATGAATCGGCATAGAAATATCCACTCTTATGGAGATTATCATTATTATGTGTGTTCTACTTATAAGAAAGTGTCGAAAGCAATATGCACAAGGCACTCTATCCGCTCGGATTATGTGGAGCAGGCGCTATTGGAGGCAATCCAGAAGCAGGTGCAAATCGCTGTAAATGTTGATGAGGTAATTGGAGAACTGAAAAAATCAAAGAATACAATCAAGACGAATGAGGATAAGTATCAGAAGATTATTGATAAAAAGAAAACAGAGATTGAAAAATATATTGTTTTGCAGGAAGGTTTGTATGATGACTGGAAAACAAATGTATTGACAAAGGAAGAATATATAAGGTACAAGCAACGGTACAAGGAGAAAATTGAAAAACTGAATAAAGATATTGAAAAAATGGAAGAAGAAAAAAAGAAATATGCTGAATTGATAGAGTTGAAACATAACGATTTTGTAGATTCTTTCATTAAGTACAGAAATGTTGAAAGCCTATCTAGAGAAATGCTTTTAGAGTTGGTTGATAAAATACTGGTTCATGAAGATAAGAGCATAACCATCTGTTTCAAATTTAGAAATGAATTAGAGCAATGTAGGGAGATTTTGGAACTTAATGGTGAAACACTGAAGGTGGCTAACGAGTAGTAACTGACAAGTAAAAGGTGTTTTTTGAGGGCAGAAATAAAAATCTGCCCTTTTTAAATAAAAATGTATTGTTCTATATTGACAATTTCCCCGGCTGCCTGCGATGCCATTCTTCATAACTTTAAAGATATGGGAATCGGACCGGATTATTATGACTGCATTGTGACCGGTGATTTGGGAACCATTGGACAGAGAATTTTGATTGATATGCTGCGGGGCTATGGCTACGACATTGAAAAACAGCACTTCGACTGCGGTACCGAAATTTATTACAATAAAGAGCAGGGAACCAATGCCGGCGGCAGCGGGTGCGGATGCAGTGCGATAACACTTTGTGGATATATTCTTCAGAAAATGAAAAAGAAAGAGTGGAAAAGGGTGCTGTTTGTTCCGACCGGTGCGCTGTTATCTACAGTAAGTTTTAACGAGGGGAATTCGATACCGGGCATTGCCCATGCAGTTATGCTGGAGGGAATTTCCGGCTCCGGAAAGGGGGTGGGAGAATGGACTATGTAACAGCGTTTTTGATTGGCGGTGCAATTTGTGCGATTGTGCAGGTTATTATGGATAATACGAAACTGCTCCCGGGACGAATTATGGTAGGACTTGTCTGTGCAGGTGCTATTTTAAGTTTCTTCGGACTATATGAGCCATTTGCTGACTGGGCAAAATCCGGCGCATCCGTGCCGCTGATTGGATTTGGGCATCTGCTGTTTAAGGGCGTTAAAGAGGCAGTTGACAAGCAGGGATTTATCGGTACTTTTTATGGGGGATTAGAAAGTGCAGCGGTCGGTATTTCCGGTGCATTAATTATGGGATATCTGGCAAGCCTTGTTTTTAAATCAAAAATGAAATGATGTAAAATATCCACGTTTTTATCGTTTTGTACATTTACTTGAAAAAGCGGTTGTGATACAATGTTTTCCAAAGGGGCAAAGGGGTGTCGTTTGGCTGATACCCCTTGTTGGTTTGGCATATAGTGAATAAGAGTTTATAGAAAGTGGTGAACTTGTTTGAAACGACCGGGAAAGGAATTGGAAAAGTATTGGTACGCCGGACTCACGGGATTTTTTGTGATTGTGGCAGCGTTGATCGTTTATGCAATAACGAGTAATTTGACGGGGCTTGGGAAAATATTCGGTGCGCTTAATTCGGCATTGATGCCGGTGTACATAGGCGTTGTGATTGCGTATCTTCTCAGTCCGCTTGTGAATAAATCGGATCGTTATATATTTATTCCGTTGTGGAGTAAAATTTTTAAGGGGAAAAAGAAAAAAGCATCAAATGTTGCGAGGGGATGTTCCGTGTTTTTTGTGCTTCTTCTGGCGATATTTGTTGTGTTTGGAATTATGATGTTAGTAATACCGGAGATTATTGACAGTATCACCGGGCTGGCAAAGAGTATGCCGGAGTATTATAACAATGTGAAGAACTGGGGTACTCATATTTTTAAATCGAATCCGGAATTTGCGGATTATTTTACGAAATCCTCTAAAGATATATTTGATAAATTGTTAGATTGGCTGCAAAATGATTTGCTTCCAAATAGTGATAAGTTTTTGGGGGCAATTACCGACGGTGTTATGGATGCAACCAGTGTTTTGGTTGACTTTTTTATCGGGCTTATCATTTCCATTTATCTGATGGCAGGAAAAGAAAACTTCTGTGCTCAGGCGAAAAAACTGATTTTTGCGGTTCTGCCGGCAAAAAGAGCGGGAAGCGTGTTGTCTGTGTTAAGCGAAACGCATGGTGTTTTTGCAAAATTTATCAGCGGAAAAATTATTGATTCCCTGATTGTTGGTGTATTGACATTTATCATTATGAACATTGCGGGAATTCCGTACACCATTTTGATAAGCGTATTAATTGGTGTGACAAACATCATTCCGTTTTTTGGCCAGTACATCGGTATTATTCCAAGTGCGGTGCTGGTTTTTATTGCAAGTCCGAGCAAAGGTGTTTTGTTCTTGGTTTTGATTATCATTTTAATGCAGTTTGATGGAAATGTATTAGGACCGAAAATTCTTGGTGATTCCATTGGCTTAAAGAGTTTTTGGATTTTATTTTCCATTTTATTCTTTGGCTCCTTGTTTGGAGTTTTAGGTATGATTTGTGCAGTTCCGGTGTTTGCCGTTATTTACCGCATGGTGAAACGGTTCTGTGCCGGACGGCTTGCGAAAAAGCAGTTGCCGACGGAGACAGAATGTTACTGCAAGGCATGGGATGATGCCTGGGAGCCGGGGGACGAAAATAAGAAAGGATGAAGGATATGAGAAGGGGCAGCCGTTTGTTATGTATAGGGATAGCAGCTTGTATGATGTGTGGATGTGGTATTCTGCCAACAGAAGAAGAGTTTGATGCAGCACCGTTAGTAAAAGAGTACAGTGATGAAAATGTAGGAAAATATACCGTTACGAGGGGAGATATGGTTCAAAGCGAATCCATTGCCGTTCGGTATGAAGGTACGAAAAAATCCGATGTGTATGGTACGGATGACGGTATCCGCATCAAAAAAATATGTGTCTCCAAAGGGCAGCACGTAAAAAAAGGTGATGTCCTTTTACAGGAATATCTGGAGGAAGAAGAAGAGTCGCTAAAGACCGGTAAACGTCAGGTCAGTACGCTTACCCTTCAGATTAGCCAGGCAAAACAGATGCGGCAGAGAGAGTTAGAACAGTTAAATCGTACAGGTGGCAGTAAAGAAGAAAAAGAAAATGTAAAGACACAGTACGATGCGCAGATTAAGAACTGCCGGTCAAGTTTAGAATTAGCAAAATTAGATATTCAAAGTTTAGAAGAAACGATACGGGAAGCGTCTTTGAAGGCGCCGATTAGCGGAACGGTGACATTTGTAGAAAAATCGCTTGAGGGCGGTTATGCAAATCAGGAAAATCTACTTGTCACGATAAGGGCGGCGAAGAAGAACCGTTTTTCCTGTAAAACCGAATATACGTCCCGTTTTTCACAGGGGAGTGAGGCAACTGTCATGGTTATGGGGCAGCAGTACAAGACCACGGTGAAAAAAGGAAAAGGGAAACAGATTTATTTTGTCCCGAAGCAGGAATTGGCTTTGAAAAATGCAGTGACAGGAACGGTAGATTTGGTTTTGAAAGAAAAGAAAAATGTTCTTTATGTTCCGTCAGCACTTGTTTTTGATATGGGAAGCAAAAAAGTTGTTTACATAGAGGGAAAAGAGGGAGTAAAGGAAACGAGAGAAGTCACAACCGGAGAACAGATTCAAAATGAAATCGAAATTACCGGCGGATTAAAAGAAAACGAGCAGATATTGACAAACTAATGGATTGTTTTGCAAAAAGGGAGGAAACCATGAATTGTAAAGTGCAAAAGTATCGTGTATTGGTGATGGGGCTTTTGATTTTATCGCTGATGGGACTTTCTGGCTGTGGCAGACAGGAATCGACAGCGAACGTGCCAAAACTCAAAGACCCGGTCGGCGTTGATGTGGATACGGCAAAAGTAAAGAAAATGAATTTAAGCAGTGTGAATTCCTATTCCGGCGAGGTAGTGCCGGATATGGTAGGCGCTTATTTTGCAAATTCGGGGCAGGCTGGTGCCGTGAAAGTAGAAATTGGCGACAAGGTAAAGAAGGGTCAGCTTTTGGCTACACTTACCGGTTCGGAGTCGACGGTGAAAGATTTGCAGAAAGAGTTAAAATCTCAGATTGCAGAAAATGCGGAGACAAATACCTCTTCTCAGAGTAAAATCGAGCAGTTAAACATCGAATTAAAATCGGTGCAAAAGCAGAAAAAAAAGGCGCAAAATGCGAAAGACAAGAAAAATCTCGGCAAGCAGATTGTGCAGAAACAGGAAGAAATCAAAACGGAAAGATTACGGTTGAAATTGCAGAAACAGACGCAGAAACAGTACATCGGTGAATTAAAAAGTGATATTGCAAATGCGAAAAAAACAAACAAATTGAACCGGCTGTATTCCCCGGTAAATGGAGAAGTAATTGCCAAAAATCTGGCACCCGGAGATTTTGTGACAGGCGGTGTTTCGGTGATTACAATTGCTGATATGGATAAAACACAGATTCGCACCGAATACATTGGTTCTTCGGTGTTAGACCGCGCGAGCGGATATCAGGCAGTGATTAACGGGAAAAAATATAAAGTTACGGCACAGGAGCAGGACGTTTCACAGGTGGATGTGGAGATGGGAAATCTCCCGACAAGTACCTATTTTGGTTATGAAAAAGATGCGAATGTTTCGGTTGGTGATTCGGTGACGCTGGAGTTTTACAACAATGCCACAGAGGACGCTTTGGTTGTACCGAGCAATGCAGTTTTTAAAGCAAAAAGCGAGCATTATGTATACCGTATGGATGGAGATGCGAAAAAGAAAGTGAAAGTGACGCTGGGGACAAAGACGGATGCGTATACACAGATTACGTCAGGATTAAAGGAAGGAGATGTTGTTTATGTGCAGGATTAAAAATCTGGCAATTCTCCTTGGTTTGTGTATGGTGATTACCGCCTGTGGAAGCAGTGAGCAGCAGAAGTCCAAAGTAATGCTGTATCAAGGAGATAAAAACAAAAAGGAAGAAGAGCATTATAAAACGACGAAGGTGAAAAAAGGCACCTACGAAGAGAAAATTTCGGCGACAGCCAGCCTGGTTTATCAGAATGATAAAGCGGTAACGATTAAAGATTCTAATGCCTATCTGGATAAGATTTTGGTAAAGAATGGACAAAAGGTTGTGAAAGGACAAAAACTTGCCACCTATCACGTAAAGATTTCAGATACAAAGTTAAAAAAGAAAAAGCTGGAAACGGAACAGGCAAGGTCTGAGTATGACGTGAACCTAAAGAGCAAGAGAAACGAAGTACTGCAGCAGGAAAGAACAATAAAAACGCTCACGGATGCAACCGAAAAAAAACTGGCAGTGCTGCAGTTAAACAAGTTAAAAAGCGAGTACAAAGATTTGCAGAAGCAGGGGAAATCCATTCAGAAAAAAGAGAAAGATTATAACGATTTGGTACAAAAACGGAAATCTGCCACACTTACGTCTCCATACAGCGGAACAGTTGCAGAGATAACGGATTCTATCGGTGATGAGGCGTCCGGTGAAAATATTATGCTGATTCGTGATAAAAAAGATTTTCTGTTAAGTGCAGAAGATGCTTCCGGTCTGCGGTATAACATGACGGTAGATGTTGGTTTGGGAGCAACACTTGATAGTATTAAGTATCACTTAAAAGGCAAAGTGATTTCGACCGATAATTTGCAGCAGGACTTGCAGGATGGAAATGACAATGGCGGTGAGCAGCAAAATGAAAGCGGCGGTGCTCAGTTAATTCGTCTTTCTAAGAAAGATAGAGAATCCTACCAATTTTCAAAATATAACATTTACATCACAGGAGTGAGTTTGAAAATTGAGGATGCCTTACTTGTCGATGCGGATGCCGTATATGAGGAAACGGAGAATGAGGAAATCAAGAATTTTGTTTATCTTGTAGAAAACGGCAAATTACATAAACGCTATATTGTTAGTAACTATAAACAGGAAAAAACGTATTTGGTAAACCAAGGTCTGGAAGAAGGCCAGACGCTGGCGATTGTATCAAAGTAGAAAGGAGAGGTAAGTCGTTATGATTCATTTTATCAAGCAGAAACTTCTCCATAAAAAATGGATGGTTGTAAGTCTTTTAATCGGTAATGTTTTGTTGATTGCCATTGCCTGCAGCAATCCAATGTATCAGGGAGCGGCACTGCAGAAAACATTGTCCTCAAAACTGGATGAGTATATTCAAGAGGAGAATCAAAACCCGGGTGTGATTTCTTTTGAGGCCAATATGAAAGGGCAGGATGGACAGGAAAAGGAATATCAGAGCATGAAGGATGAGGCTGCCGGTGCAGCAGACCGTCTTGATGTGGAGCAAAACTATTTTGTGACATATAACGAGTCGTCCAAAACCAGAGGACACTATGTAGGAACCCGCAATAAAGATGACATGACAAAGACAATTAAAATCAGCAGTTTGTCGGAACTGGAGAAACACAGCACGATGTTGTCCGGAAAAATGTATCAGGATAAAGTGGGTGCAGATGGCGCATTGGAGGCAATTGTTTCCCAAAAATGTATGAGCAAATTAGATATCATGGTGGGCGACATCATTGAGCTCAACCGTTTTATGGATGCTAAGGGCAATGCCATCCGAGTAAAAATTGTTGGTGTGTTTACAAATAAAGAGGCAGATGATACCTACTGGGTACAGTCTCCGTCCGATTATTATATGGATTTGTTTATTTCACCAAAAGTATTTGAAAGTGATTTTATAAACTTAAAGAAACAGTCTTTTGTAATGACCACCACATGGTCGTTGGTTTTCGATTACAAAGAACTGGCTGCTGAGCAGATTGATTCGTTCGTAAGCGAAACGGAAGATATGATGCAGGAAACATCGGATGCATATAATTGTAAAATTGATGAGCCGGCTTACTTGGAGGTTCTCCGTGAATACCAGACATCTGCAAAGAAAGTGCGCACAACACTTCTTATTTTACAGTTCCCGGTACTGGCGCTTTTGCTGGCTTTCATTTTTATGATTTCCAGACAGATGTTAGATTTGGAACAAAATGAAATTGCCCTGCTAAAAAGCCGTGGTTCGAGTAAGAAACAGATTATACTGATTTATTTTTTGCAGTCCGTTATTTTGTCAGCAATGAGTGCTGTTGTGGGACTGCCGCTTGGCTATTTCCTATGTAAAGCACTTGGCTCAACGAATGGATTTTTGGAATTTATTCAACGAAAAGCATTACATATCACGCTTGGTACTTCGGTATTTTTGTATATGCTTGGTGCGATGCTTATATCCATTGCTTTCATGGTGTTACCGGTATTCCGCGACGCCAACGTTACGATTGTTAATGTAAAAAGAAACAAAAACAAAAAGCATAAAAACATTTTCCAGAGAGTATATATGGATGTGATACTGCTCGTGATTTCTCTGTACGGCCTGTATAATTTTACAGAGCAGAAGGAAAGTCTTATGACGCAGATGTTAGAAGGAGAATCGTTAGACCCGTTTTTGTTTATTTGTTCTTCGCTGTTTATCATCAGTGCCAGTCTGGTAGCGCTGCGCATCCAGCCGCTTTTGATTAAACTTGTTTATCTGATTGGAAAAAAACGCTGGAAACCGGCATTTTTCGCTTCGTTTTTACAGATTTTGAGAACAAAGGGAAAACAGAGCTTTATGATGGTCTTTTTGATGCTGACGGTTGCACTTGGTATTTTTAACGCAACGGTGGCGCGGACGATTCTTTCCAATTCGGAGAGTAATATTCGGTATGAAACGGGAGCAACACTTGTTCTTAAAGAGCAATGGGAGAGCAACGAAGCGTTCCTTGCGGATAATCCGGATAAGGAAGTATCCTATACGGAGCCGGATTTTTCGACCTATGAGAGCATGAAAGGTGTAAAACATGCAACGAAAGTTTACTGTGAGGATGAGATTTCTACATCACTTGGCAAAAAAATGAGTGACAATGAAACAGAAACTTCGTTGATGGCAATTGACACGAAAAATTTTGGCTTGACGGTAAGTGATTTTGATTCGACACTTTTGCCGACGCATTTGAACAATTATTTGAATGCAATGGCGGGGAATCCGGATGCCATTCTTCTGAGCATGAATTTTCAGAAAAAAATGGGCGTCAAGCTGGGGGATAAAGTAACCTATACAACAAAAGATAAAAAAGAAATGACAGGAGTTGTGTATGGGTTCTTTGATTATTTTCCAAGTTATGTGAAGCAGACGCATGAACTAAATCAGCAGGATACGCTTGTGACAACGGATCATTATCTGATTGTTGCCAATCTGGCACCGGTTCAGCAGACGCTTGGCGTGAAGCCGTATCAGGTATGGATTCAGACCAACGGTTCTTCGAAATTTATTTACGATTATGCGAAGAAAAACGGTATCGAATATACGGTGTTTGAGGATGTGGCATCCAAACTGGTAGACGTAAAAAACGATGCACTGTTCCAAGGAACCAATGGTATTTTGACGATGAGTTTTATCATTATCTTGATTTTGTGCAGTACCGGATTTTTGATTTACTGGATTTTGTCAATCCGGCAGAGAGAATTGCTTTTCGGTGTATTCCGTGCGATGGGCATGACAAAAAAAGAGATTATTCAGATGTTAATCAATGAACAGATTTTCAGTTCCGGAATTTCCATTCTGATTGGTGCCGGACTTGGTGTTTTGTCATCCATTCTGTTTGTGCCACTGGTGCAGATTTTCTATGCATCAACCGACCAGACGGTACCGCTTGCAGTTGTGTTTAAGACGTTTGATATGATTCGTCTCTTTAGCGTCATCGGCATTGTGATTGTAATCTGCATGGTAGTTCTTGGTAAGCTGATTAGTAAGATTAATATTTCCCAGGCGTTGAAGCTTGGTGAAGACTAGGGAGGTGTCAGAATGGAAAATATGATAGAAACCAAAGATGTGATTCAAAGCTTTCCGATTGCCGGTGGCAAGGAACTGGTGGTTTTGAAAAACATTAACATTCGGATTCCGACTGGGAAACTTACGATGCTAAGAGGACGTTCCGGCTCCGGTAAAACGACGCTGATGAATCTTTTGAGTGCACTCGATTACCCGAAAAGTGGTGAAATTTTATTTGAGGGAAAACCGATTCAAGATTTGCCGGAACATGACAGGGAGCAGATGCGGAAAACGCAGATTGGATTTGTTTTTCAGTCGGTGGCACTGATTCCGATGATGACCGCCTACGAAAATGTTGAGTTTGTTCTTAGACTCGCCGGATACAAAGGGGACAGGAGAAAGCGGACGGAAGAATGTCTGAAATTAGTTGGTCTCGGAAGCCGTATGCATCATATGCCGCAGGAACTTTCCGGTGGTGAGCAGCAGCGAGTGGCGATTGCACGTGCGATTGCACACAAGCCAAAGATTATTTTTGCCGATGAGCCGACGGCGGAGCTTGACAGCAATACCGGGCTTCAGGTCATGAAGATTTTTAAGGAACTGATTGAAAAACAGGGAGTAACCATAGTAATGACGACGCATGATACCGGATTGATGGAGATTGCCGACTGCATCTATCATATTGAGGATGGAGAGATTGCCGATGAAGATTAATTTAAAAGAAAAAATAAGCAAAGTAAAACAAATAAAAAGTCCCGAATCTGCAATGGAAAATCCGGAACAGACGATGGATGTGCCGGACGATGTGATGATTGAGTGTGACAGTCTGGTTAAAATTTACAAGACCAAAGATATTGAAGTGCTGGCACTTCAAGGGTTGGATTTGACCGTGAAGCGTGGAGAACTTATGGCGATTATTGGAAACAGCGGAAGCGGTAAGTCCACATTTTTAAATATGATTGGTGGATTAGATCGGCCTTCAGCGGGTAAACTGTATGTGGATGGCAAAAATCTTTTTCAAATGACGGAAAACGAACTGGTTAAATATAAGAGAAGTACCGTTGGTTTTGTGTGGCAGAACAATGCGAGAAATCTTCTTCCTTATTTGACTGCGTGGGAAAATGTGATGACACCGATGCTTTTTGTGGAAGAAAAAGAAAAGGCAGTTTCTGAGGAGGAAAAAAAGAAAAGGGCACTGGAACTTCTGGAACTGGTGGGCCTTGGACACAGAAAGGACAGTAAATTAAGCCAGCTTTCCGGTGGTGAGCAGCAAAGAGTTGCGATTGCAATTGCGCTTGCCAATAATCCGAAACTGTTACTGGCGGATGAGCCAACCGGTGCCGTTGACCGAAAGACTGCGGATGACATTTTGGAAATGTTCCGCAAGTTAAATGAGAAACTCGGACTTACGATTGTCATTGTAACGCATGATAAAGAGTTGGCAAAAAAGGTAAATCGTGTTGTTTCTATCCGCGATGGGAAAACGAGCAGTGAGCGTATTATGAAAAATGATTACCGCGAGCGCATGGAACATTTGGACATTGACTGGCAGGAAGAAGAGACGCAGGAAGAGTTTGCGGTTCTTGACCGCGCCGGACGTGTGCAGATTCCAAGCGAACTGCTGGAACAAATGGGAATGGATGGAAATAAAGTAAAACTGGAATTTATTGGAGGGAAAATCGTCATTGAAAAGCCGAAAGATTAGTGCTATACTAGGGCTACGTAATGGGAGCAGGGAATTGCTCTCGGAATGAGGTGTAAAGATGAATTACATGAAAGGTTATAATAATCGTGAGAGACGAAGAAGAAGGCGCAGCCGTTTTTCTAAAGGCTCTGATAACTATATAGGAAACAGTTCATATTCAAGCAGAAGTAAATATCGAAGCAGTATGGGACAGGCAGTGTCAGGTCGATGGATTGTCTGTCTCATTGCAGTAATTGTGCTGATTGCAGTGGGCGCCGTCTGCTTGGTTCAGGCTGAGTTTGGTGATGATGAACAGCCAAAAGGGCAGGCTGTGGCGAGTGGAAGCGGTGTTACGGTAACACAGACGGCACAGGCAACGGCAGCAGTGACGGCGGCAGCAAACGGTGCAAGTGCTGCGTCACAGCAGACAAAAGTTCCTGAAAAGGGACAGGCAACCTATGCGCCGGATGGGATTGCAAATGAAATTGCCGCAGTTCCGACACTTGCGCCGCAGACCATTCCGACACCTGTGCCAAAGATTCGCTCGAAAGCAGTTGCCTTATCGTTTGACGATGGTCCAAGCACAGTGAATACACCAAAAGTGCTTGCTTTATTAAAACAGTATCAGGCACATGCGACCTTTTTTGTGGTAGGAACCCGTGTAAAGGAAGGCGCAGAAGTTTTGAAACAGGAAGTAGCACAGGGATGTGAAATTGGAAACCATACGTGGGATCATGCCAATTTAGCAAAACTGAGTATGGAAAAAGTGAATAAACAGTACGATAAGACGGCGGATTTAGTGAAGAAATTAGTTGGTTACGACATTACACTGCTACGCCCGCCATATGGTGCCATCAGTGCTAAAATGCGTAAAAAATTAAAACATCCGATGGTGCTGTGGAATACCGACACTTTGGATTGGAAATCAAAAAACACAAAAGCTATCATGAAGGAAATCAAGAAAAATGTCAAAGATGGAGACATTATTCTGATGCATGATATTCACCCGACTACCGTGGAGGCACTGAAGAAGGTTCTTCCATGGCTTGTAAAAAATGATTATGACATCTTGACAGTTTCTGAGCTTGCCAAGCGAAAAGGCGCTGTTATGCACGACGGAAAAGCATACGGCGGTTTCACCGGCAACTAAGTTTGTCGTAGTATTCGTACAACTTCTGCACGCCGTTTTCCAAGCGGTAGTAATGAAAGATGTATGGAATTAAAAGCACAAGAAATAAGATATCCAGTGCAAGAAGTACCGGCTGTTTTGGAAGAAGGAGGCTGGCAAATAAACTCAATATCGTAAGCAGTGCAAAAAGTGCCGTCACGATTAAGTGAATCAGACGTTCGTGCTGAAAAAATTGAATTTGAATGAGCAATTGCTTTTGTTCCCTGGCGGCCTCTGCGGTGGTCAGGGATTTTTTGTTTTTCCGTAATTCCGTAGAAAAGCTTCGCGTCTCGTGGGCACTCCCGTTCGTTGAGTGCGTAACGGTATGGGCACTGAAACTACCAGTGCCGCATACCGACGTACTCAAACCCACGAGTCACAAAGTTTTTCTACGGAATTACCGGAATTCAAAGAAAGCGCCAACGAACACTTGACACGAATCAATTCTTTTGGTAAAATATCAACTCGTAAGGTCTTTTATGACCACGGTGCTGTTATAGCTCAGGTGGTAGAGCGTCGCCTTGGTAAGGCGGAGGTCACGGGTTCGAGTCCCGTTAACAGCTTGTAGAACCACCGAAAAAACGTTGTTTTTTGGCGGTGTTAATCGAAAAGGTATCAAATAGGGTATCAGACATATGTTCGATAATAAAAGCAGAAAGGAGAGATTCTTGTATAAGTGTTATTTTTCAGACCGTTAGGTCTTATTTTTTTTCATTTTTCTTATAATTCTATTCCAATTGTTATACCTACCTGGTATAGACATAAATGTAAAATCATGGTAATATTATTACATTATTCAAAAAGAGGAGGGATTGCTCATGGCTTTGATTAAATGCCCGGAGTGCAAAAAGAAAGTTAGCGACCAAACAAACCAGTGCCCGAATTGTGGAAGAACAATTACGGATGCAGATAAGGAACTTGCAATTGAGCAGAATAAGAAATCCCAAAAGCATAAAAAGATAGCTTTAATCGTGATTATTGTTATGTTGCTTGCCAGTGTTGCAGGTGGTGTTACCTATTATTTTGTTCAAGAGAACAATAAGCGAATTGAGGAACAGAAGAAAGCGGAAGCGAAAAAGAAAGCGGAAGAAGAAAAGAAGGAAAAAGAAATTGCAGAGCAAAAACAAAGACGTCAAAATAAACGTGATTTTGTGAAGTTGACTGGTGATTTATTTGATTCTACAGATAAATTTGTTTCTAATCTATCCAACATAAGCATAAAAGCAACCCATACATGGAGTAATGCTATTTGGAAAGAGAAAAGCAAAGAGACAAATAAATGGACATTAAAGAAGAATGGTAAATTTAGAGACTTCTCTGATGCCGTGAATCTTTGCATAAGTGATACAGTGTATTCAAATAAAACGGCAAAACAATATGAGAAATTTAAGGAAACCTATTCAAAATGGGAAAAACTTAAATCAGATGACTACATTTATAATGAATATAAAGACATCTGCGAAGATACAGAAAACTATTGTAATGCAATACACAGTTTATATTCTTTGCTTGCAAGTCCGACAGGAAACTATGATGATTTTTCAACAAGCATAACCAATGCTGAAAACGATATTAAGATATATGCGGAATCACTTTCTTCCGACATTTTTAAGTTATATCACTAATTAGTAAAGGATAGGAAATATGTGGAAAAGACTTTTGATAGTTATTTTGATTTGCGTTATATTCTTAGCAGTTTTTTATTTTGGCAGGTCATGCGTGATTGTGTATGATACTGGAGATAATATGCAGAGAGTAAATGAAATGCTTGATAACTAGATTTATTGGATAGAGACAGTATAATTTTATATTGTCTCTTTTTCGCTGCGTTTTATCGTAAGAATGTGATAAATCGACCGGAAAATGCAACCATATTGACATCATGAGTAAAAGAGTTGCTTGCATGTTGCCCCACCCCTGTTATCTAAAAATAGCCCCTAAAAACAACCGGCACAAGCAACCGAAGCAAACAACCAGTAAAAGCAACCGCAAAAAACCAACGAGCCAGCTTCTCATCTTCTTACCGAATCTTCGACAGTTTTCCTCGAATCCTTTGCAAAGCGTTATCGATGGATTTTGGAGATTTCCCAAGGACTACGGCAATCTGCTGGTAATCGTTGCCGTCAAGGTAGAGAGTTACTACTTCTTTTTCAAACTTGCTCAGGTGCTTTTCGATGTGGCTCTCGATGTCCGTTACATTTTCCTTGTCGATTACGATGTCTTCCGGATTTATAAGTTCGGAAGGCTGGAGTGTATCGGCAAGTGTCTCGCGGGAATTGTTTTCTGTGTCGGAGTTGAGCGGCGAGTAAAGGGAAACGTAGGTGTTGAGCGGCGAATTCTTGAGTCGGTTTGCACCCTTGATTACGTTGTATAATTGATTATCAATGCAAAGAGAAGCGTAGTGTACGAAGGAACTTTCGCGGTCTGCCTTAAAAGCACGGATGGCTTTATAGAGGGCAATCATTCCCTCCTGAATTAAGTCATCATTGTCGCCGCCAATCAGAAAAAGAGTACGAGCCTTCTTCTTGACAAGGGGCTTGTACTTTTCCAGTAAAAAATCTGTGGCAGCATCATCACCGTCGTGGGAGCGGGCGATGATTGTTTCGTCGTTTGCTGCGTGATAATCAAACATAAAATCCTCCTCGATTATTGGTTCATGCGCTGACGTACAATTTCGTAAGCAAGAACGCCGGCGGCTACAGATGCGTTAAGTGAGTCGATATCGCCCTTCATTGGAATGGATGAAATGAAATCGCAGTGTTCTTTTGCTAAGCGGCTGACGCCTTTTCCTTCGTTGCCGATTACAAGGCCAATTGGTCCGGTGAGATTCTGGCGGTACATCAGCTCGCCATCCATATCAGCGCAGACAAACCACATTCCCTTTTCTTTTAACTGTTCAATCGTGGACACAATATTAGTAACTTTAGCGACCGGGGTGTAATGAATGGCACCGGCAGACGCTTTGACTACCGTAGCAGTCAATCCGGCAGCACGTCGCTTTGGAAGAATCACGCCGTGGGCACCGGCAAGGTTTGCGGTACGGATGATGGCACCCAGATTGTGCGGGTCTTCAATACCATCCAGTATAAAAAAGAACGGTGTCTCACCTTTTTTCTCTGCGAGTGCAAACATATCATCAATTGTGGAATAAGCAAAAGCGGACAAAACGGCAACCACGCCCTGGTGATTTTTTGTCTCGCTCATAAAATCCAAACGCTCTTTTGGAACAAAGTCCACCATGACATCTGCCTTTTTTGCCTCTCTTAAAATAGTAAGAACCGGACCGTCCTGACAGCCTTTCTGTACAAAAAGACGCTCAATCAGGCTGCCTGCGCGCAAAGCCTCAAGGACACTGTGACGGCCCTCAATTCGTGAACTTGTTGTATTTTCTTCTCTATATTCTTCTTTCATGATTAAAATCCTCTTCTTTCTATAATAAAATATCCAGCCGCTCGAAACCAATTTTGCATAATTCAATGGCGCGCTCTAATCTGCCACTCAGATAAAGATAGCCAAACAAAGCTTCTAAACCGGTAGCGTTGCGGTAATCATGAATGTCTGCGTGCTTTGCCACAGAAGACGTTTTCGCGTTGCGCCCGTGACGGTAAATGCGGATTTCTTCCTCAGATAAATCGTCCTGCAGACACAAAATCAATTTTGCCTGTGAGCCGGCATTGACAAACTCACTCGTTCTTTTGTGCAGATTTTTCACAGGACCACCTGTTCGTTCCATGATTAATGTGCGGATAATGATTTCGTAGACAGCATCTCCCAGATAAGCCAGTTTCAGTGGTGATATCGTCCGGATATCGGCAGACTCATGTGGAAAATACGAGTGTATCAGGTCTAATAAATGATGTGCTTGTTCCATTCGTTCTCCTCTCATACCGGTCAAAATGCGTGTGACCGCTTGTATCTGTCCCCATTGTAACAGTTTCCTAGTTCTTGTCAAGAAATGAGAAAAAATAATGTGCAACTTATCCAAAAAAGTGGGTATTTTTTATTTATTTTGGTTGCATTTTCCCATAAAGGATGGTACAATGAGACTACATTCAATGTGTACAAGTGTCTGTACATGCTAAATATATTAAAGGAGGATAATCATGAGCAAGACATCCAAAATTGTCACAAAGACATTGGCCGGCGTGCTTTCCCTGGCTATGGTTGTGACATCTTTGTCAATCACAGGAACGACAGCTGATGCAAAAGCAAAAATCAAGTCTGTCAAAGTGAAAAGCCCCGTTGTAAACGGTGGTAAACTGGTTTTGAAAAAAGGCCAGAAAAAGCAGATTAAAGTAAAAGTTACAAAATCTGGCAAGATTAGCAAAAAGGTTACATACAAATCAAGTAATCCAAAAGTTGCTAAGATTGTTAAATCTAAAGGAAAAGTTTATGTCAAGGCAGTAGGTAAGAAAAACAAAACTGCTAAGATTACAATTGCTTCCAAAGCAAATAAGAAAAAGAAAGCTACGTTGAAGATTAAGATTGGTACACCAATTAAATCCGTTAAGCCTAGCAAGTTTGTAGTTACAACAAGTGTAACAAACACAAAAGAGGCTGACGCAACAAAGCGTACAAAGAAAACGAAGAAAACAACAAAATTCGTTTCTACTAAGAAGAGTGTACTTACTATGACGGTTAAGTACGATGATAAAGCAGCAGCTACTACAAACCAGCAGACAGCACAGCTTTATGTAAAATATTCCCCAACAAAAGTTGGTTATAAAGGAATGAAATGGAAAGCAAAGAATTCTAAGATTGTTTATGTATCTCCATACGGTGTAGTTACTCCGGTTAAAGCTGGTACTACTAAGATTTACGGATACACCAAAGACGGTACAAATAAGAAGGTTACGATTAATGTTAAAATTAATGCAAAACCTGCAACAGCTACTCCGACTCCAAACTATGAGCCGGCAGACACAAGAACTCAGACCGTTGTAGAAGACTTCGAGAGTTATCCGGTAGGATATAACTGGGAGAGCGACGAAGAGCAGGGAACTGCCGGTAAAGCTACAAAAGGTAAAGAGTATGCAAACAGCAATGTTGGTAAGATGACGGTCGTAACAGACCCTGAAAATGACAAGAACAAGTGCTTGAAGATTGAGTATACCGGTGATACACAGGCATACGATTATGCACCTATCTTCAACTTGAAACTGCAGAAAAAACTCGATGAGTATTCTGGTATCAAGTTTGAGTCCCGCGTGGTAGCAAGCAACACCGGTGATGTGAAGTACAAGACAGCATATGCTTACTTTGCAAAATATGGTAAGATTACACCGGAGTATTACTTTGCAACTTCTCTTAAGAAAGCAGACGCTGAGAAGAAGGGAATCTCTGAAGAACTGATTAAATTCTCCGTTGATTCTTCTCATGCATCCGGTAAGGATGAGAACTACACCGTTCCAAATAAGGGCGATGAGTTCGAGGGTATGGTATACAATAACCACTCTCTCCCAATGATGTATGATGACTGGGCAAAAGAGAAGAAGAATGAAAACCGTACCATTGGTTTCAAAGAGAGCGAAAGTGATAAATACAAAGCAGGATGGCATCCAAATAAGATGAACCTGACTAAAGGTAATATCACAGAGACCGGTCTTTTGAACCAGAAGAATGTTTCTTTGGTACTTGGAAGTACTTATACAGGAAGATATCCAAGCACTAACGCAAGTTTGACACTTTATATTGATAATGTATCTGTATTGGAAGGTGAGACACCTTGTACAGCAGTTAAAATTGAAAATGCTCCAACTAAGATGGTTAAGGGCATGAAATTGAGTATGTCTGCTGATAACTTTGCTTATACACCGGATAATACAACTCAGACTCAGTTGACATGGACATCCAGTGATGAAAAAGTTTTGAAAGTTGATTCTTCTAAAACTGATCCTGTACTGGAAGCAGTTGGCACCGGTAAGGTTACTTTGACGGCGGTTGTAACAAAGAATCCTAGTGTTAAGACATCCTTTGATGTAGAAGTTGTTGAAGGAACTGCTGCAGCGTCTGATCTTACAATTGATCTTTCTACATTGAAGATTATGCCTAAGAAAGCTGACGATGATAAGACAACAAAAGTATATTCTACAGTAGATGGTGCTAAACAGGCTGGTGGAGTATTAAGTCTTGCGTTTACTCAGGCAAACAAAGATATGTATGTACTGGATCTTGGCAAGACATATGATTTGTCAAACTACAAAGGTGTTGCATTAAGTGGTAAAGCAACAGAGCAGATGTCGATTGAATTGTATCCGGATACAGCAGATTTCCAGCAGGATAAATACTGGACCAAACAGGTACAGTTCGCTACTTATCCATTCTTCGAAGGATCTCATGCAATTCGTTCTTATGAGGGAACAAGTTATGGTGAAGCCGGTGTAGAAGAAAACTGGTGGTGCAACTGGATTGATGGCGTTGATTCAAAGAATGTTAAAGTGGATGGTACAACACCGAAAGGAAATCTTACGAATGTTCGTTATGTTGTATTGAAAGCTAATAAGTTTGATGCTAACAAACCAGAACATGTATATGAATTGAAGTCTTTGGTATTCAGTAAAGATTGGAAAGAAAATACAAATCCTACTGATAAAGAAATCAAAGCAAACCCAGAAAAATATCCGGAATACAAATAATCATGTTGTAAAAGCTGCTTCCTGCGAAAGCGGGAGGCATGCTTTACAAATAAAAACCAAAACAATACTAAAAAATAGGAGGTAAGAGTTTTGAAGAAAAGTATCAAATCCGTTCTTGCAAAATCACTGGCTGTAGTTATGGCTTTCAGTCTTGCAGGAATCGCACCAAACACTTCTTCTGAAGCAGCAGCTAAAAAGCCTACGCTTACGAAGAAAGTAACTGTAACTGTTGGTAAGAAAAAAACAGTTAAAGTAACATCTAAGAAAAAAGTTAAGAAGACAACATGGTCTCTCAATAAGAAGGGCAAAAAAGTTGTTTCTCTTAGCAAGAAAAAAGCTAAAAGCGTAGTAGTTAAAGGTAAAAAAGCTGGTAAAGCTACTTTGACTGCTAAAATCAAAGTAGGTAAGAAGACCTACAAAAAGACTTGCAAGATTACTGTTAAGAAGGCAAGCAAGGTTACTGTAACGCCGGTACCTGCAAAGACAGATGCAGCAAAAGCTACACCAACTCCGGCAAACAACAAGAACAACAATGGTGGTACAACAAATGCAACACCTACACCAACACCTACAGAAGCTCCTGTAGGCGTAATCAAAACAGAAGCCGGCACTTATACAGTAGATGAGTCTGCTACATACAATGTTCCATTGACAGAACTTAATGAGACTACATTTACTTGTGATGCTAAACGTTCTGACAGTGAGACTGTTAAAGATGGTACTTTGTACAACAAAGACGGTTCTGTAACATTCACATCTACAGCAGATTATAACTCCGGTGTATCTTACTACATCAACCCGGCAACAAAAGATGATGACATCATTGATATCTCTGATACACGTGGTGAAGGATTCATGGGTTATGACAATGGTACAAAAGACATGTCCGCTTATGACTACGTTCGTGTTAAAGTAACATCAGAGAACGAGATGAACTGCCGTACTTATAACGGAAATGACCAGCTTCGTTCCGCTGGTTTCCCAGGTTCTTCTTCTTCTGAGACATATGAAGGCGGATGGATCCACACAGATGATGAGATTTGGGAAGCCGAATCTACTTTTACTGCTGGTAACACAGTAAAAGCAGCTTACAAGACACGTACAATCTTCATTCCTATTTCTATGCTTATTGGTAAAGGAATGAACCCAGAGAATTTGACAGCTATCGCATTCTGCCCACAGTCTTCTGGTGCTGAAGTAACAATTCACAGAATTGACTTCGTAAAAGTTAAATATGACAAACTTGTTACAGGTATTGATGTAAAAGCTGCTAAGACTGAGATTGCTCCTGATAAGACTACAACTGTAACAGCTGCAGTTACACCTGCTGATGCAACACGTCAGATCGTTAAATGGACATCCAGCAACGAAGATGTAGCAACTGTAAACTTCGCAGGTACTGTAGTAGCTAAGAAGGGTGCAGAAGGAAAAGTAACAATTACTGCAACATCCACCGATGGAAGTAAAGT
>UMKG01017557.1_pt1 | contig 21792 bp, 13 predicted proteins | sample 1966261 | NCBI WGS metagenome assembly UMKG01 (sample SAMEA4836169, study PRJEB28245) | human gut metagenome | biome: gut microbiome; material: fecal sample | place: Denmark | collected 2008 | reverse complement strand
GCTGTTGCTGTAATGCTGTTTTACCAGGTCGGTGAATTGTTCCAGGGTTATGCGGTTGGAAAATCCAGACAATCCATTACGGAAATGATGGACATCTGTCCGGAATATGCGAATATAGAAGAAGATGGGAAATTAGTGACAGTAGACCCGGATGATGTAGAAGTCGGTACGATTATTGTTGTAAAGCCGGGCGAGAGAATTCCTCTCGATGGTGTTGTTATAGAGGGCGAATCGTTAATTGATACGGCGGCACTTACGGGTGAGTCGGTACCGAGAAGAGCGTCAGAGGGCGATGAGATTATCAGTGGCTGCGTCAATGGCAGCGGAACGCTGAAAATCCGTACCACAAAGGAATTTGATGATTCGACGGTTGCCAAAATTTTGGAGTTGGTTGAGAATGCAAGCAGTAAAAAGGCAAAGGTGGAGAATTTTATCACCCGCTTTGCCAAATACTATACGCCGGTCGTTACGATTGGAGCCGTTTTGCTTGCTGTGATTCCACCACTTATTTTAGGCGGAGGCTTTGCTGAGTGGATTCAGAGAGCGTGCATTTTCCTTGTTATTTCCTGTCCGTGTGCACTGGTGATTTCGGTGCCGCTTGGATTCTTTGGCGGTATCGGTGCTGCATCTAAGATTGGTGTTTTGGTAAAAGGCAGTAACTTCTTAGAGGCGGTTGCAGAAATGACTACCATTGTATTTGACAAGACCGGAACACTGACAAAGGGCGAATTTAAAGTAACTGAAATGAAACCTGCCGGTGTTTCCAAAGATAAATTATTGGAAGTAGCAGCACTTGGTGAGAGCTACTCAAACCATCCGATTGCCGGTTCGATTATCGAGGCATATGGAAAAGAAATCGAGAGAAGCCGTGTGTCAGATGCGGTTGAAATTGCCGGTCACGGGGTTCAGATTCTCGTAGATGGTGTGATGACTTATGTCGGCAATGAAAAGCTGATGAAAAAACAGTCGATTGCTTATGAGCCGTGTGAAAGCGCCGGAACGGTTGTCTATGTGGGTCAGGAGCAGACCTTTTTAGGGGCACTTGTGATTTCCGACACCGTGAAACAGGGTGCAGCAGAGGCGATTCATAAGATGAAAAATGTTGGCGTGAAGAAGTGTGTTATGCTGACCGGTGATAGAGAAAAAACTGCGAAACATGTGGCAGATGAGTTGAAACTGGATGAAGTGCATGCTGAACTTCTCCCTGGTGATAAAGTGGATGAGGTGGAAAAACTTCTTTCTGCGCAAAAAGATGGAGAGCGTCTTGCCTTTGTCGGTGACGGCATCAATGACGCACCGGTTTTGACTCGTGCAGATATTGGTATTGCGATGGGAAGTCTTGGTTCCGATGCAGCAATTGAGGCGGCAGACGTCGTTTTGATGGATGATGATATTCGAAAGATTGCGTCAACCGTACTGATTTCCAGAAAAACACTTCGCATTGTAAAGCAGAACATTGTATTTGCCCTTGCCGTAAAAGCAGTTGTACTTTTGCTTGGTGCAATTGGTGTGGCGAATATGTGGGAAGCTGTATTTGCCGATGTCGGTGTATCTGTTTTGGCAATTTTGAACTCAATGCGGGTGATGAAAAATCATTAACATGATTTCAGACTGTAGACAAAGTCCACGACAAATGTCGTGGATTTTTCTCGTATTAAAGCACTGAAAAGTGCGATTTTTTAGCGACTTTTCGGTGCTTTTTTGGTATAATAGAAGTATAAAATACTAGGTGGTGATTTCATATGATGACTGAAAATGCTGATAAAAAGAGAGAACAAATTCATTTGTTATGTATGGATGAAATGGTTCCTAAGGATCATCTTCTTCGAATTATCGATAAAGCAATCGATTGGACTTTCATTTATAATTTAGTGAAAGACAAATATTCGCACGATACCGGTCGGCCCAGCATGGATCCTGTGACATTGATTAAAATACCTCTCATTCAGTATCTGTATGGAATCAAGAGCATGCGTCAGACAGTAAAAGAAATTGAAGTAAACGTTGCATATCGATGGTTTCTTGGTCTTGATATGACAGATAAAGTTCCACACTTTTCAACCTTTGGAAAGAATTATACAAGACGATTCAAAGATACCGACTTATTTGAGCAGATTTTTTCTCATATTTTAGAAGAATGCTACAAGTTTAAATTGGTTGACCCAACAGAGATTTTTGTAGATGCTACTCATGTAAAAGCCCGTGCAAACAGTAGAAAAATGCAAAAACGAATTGCTAAGGTAGAAGCTCTTTTTTATGAAGATATGTTAAAAACTGAAATTAATAAAGATCGACAAGAGCATCACAAAAAACCATTAAAAGATAAAGACGATAATAATCACCCTCCTTTGTCTGGCGGAGGAACTTCAAATGAAAAAACAATAAAATCTAGTACCACTGATCCGGAAAGTGGTTGGTTTCGTAAAGGTGAACATAAACATGTTTTTGCATACGCCGTTGAAACCGCTTGTGATAAAAATGGATGGATTCTAGGTTATACAGTCAGCCCTGGAAACTTACATGACAGCAGAACATTTAAAGGATTATATGATAAAATTAAAAATATTGGAATAAAAACACTTGTTGCAGATGCCGGATATAAAACTCCAGCAATAGCAAAGCTTCTTATAGATGATGGAGTTACACCACTTTTTCCGTACAAGCGTCCAATGACCAAAGAGGGATTCTTTAAAAAATACGAATACGCTTATGACGAATACTATGATTGCTATATTTGCCCAAACAATCAAGTTTTGAAATATAGTACAACCAATCGTGATGGATATCGTGAATATAAAAGCTGTGGAAATGTATGCGAAAATTGTTCATATTTATCTCAATGTACAGAAAGCAAAAATCATGTGAAACTGATAACACGACATATATGGGAAAATTATATGGAGCAATGTGAAGATGTTCGTCATACTTTGGGAATGAAAAAATTATATGAGCAAAGAAAGGAAACCATTGAACGAATCTTTGGAACAGCAAAGGAGAATCATGGTTTTCGTTATACACAGATGTATGGTAAGGTTCGAATGGAAATGAAGGTCGGGCTTACCTTTGCCTGCATGAATCTAAAAAAACTAGCAATGATGCTTCAAAAAAGCGGTAGGAAAGGCTGCTTAATATCGACTTTTTTATCATTTTGGGCGAACAATTGCTGCAAACAGAGAAAAATGGTGCTAGGACAACAGTCCTAGCACCACTTTGTCTACAGTCTGAAATCATTAACATGATTTGCATTTTTGATTAACATGTAGTATAATGTCATAGTCAAAGAGGATAGGTCCGAAAATGAAGTGTCCTATCCTCTTTTTTCGACTATGACAAGAGTCCAAAAGAAGGAGGATTTGGTTTGGATAATCACTCAATGATGGAACTGGGAGAAAAGTTAAATGGCAAATTTGAAAATCTGGTGAATTACTGTATGGTGTCCGGTGCCATTAACCAGGATTTGTATAACGAATATGATGTGAAGAGGGGACTTCGCGATTCGAATGGTAAAGGAGTACTTACCGGATTGACAGAGATTTCAGATGTCTGTGGATACCGCTTGAAAAACGGCAAAAAGATTCCTTGCGACGGAGAACTTTATTATCAGGGATATAATGTAATGGACCTTGTAAAAAGTTTTGAAAACCGCCGATTCGCTTTCGAGGAGACAACCTATTTGCTGATGTTTGGCGAACTGCCGACACATACTCAGTTAAAGGATTTTGAAGAGGTATTAACCAGTCTTCAGGAGCTTTCCGGTCAGTTTGTCCGTGATGTGATTATGAAAGCACCAAGTGCAAACATTATGAATGCACTGCAGAAAAGTGTGCTGACACTGTATTCGTATGATGAGAATCCGGACGACATTTCCGTGGCAAATGTACTGCGCCAGTCTTTGCAGTTAATCGGCAAAATTCCGTTGATTGCGGTGTATGCGTATTTGTCATACCGTCATTTTGGATTTGATGATAATTTATACATCCGTACGCCGGATAAGGATTTGTCAATTGCAGAAAATATTTTGCAGATGGTAAGACAGGACGGTAAATTTACGGAGTTAGAGGCGAAAGTTTTAGATATTGCACTTGTCATTCATGCAGAGCATGGCGGCGGTAATAACTCGACGTTTACCAATCATGTGGTAACGTCCTCCGGCACAGACACATATTCTGCGATTTCAGCATCCATTGCTTCGCTGAAGGGACCGCGTCATGGTGGCGCCAACTTAAAAGTGTTGCAGATGTTTGATGATATTAAAGAACACTGCAAGGACTGGAATAATGAAGAGCAGATTAAAGAATATTTGAATAAAATTCTGAATCGCGAGGCCTTTGATGAATCCGGTCTGATTTATGGAATGGGACATGCGGTTTATACATTGTCTGACCCTCGTGCCGTGATTTTGAAACGCTATGCAAAAAAACTGGCGGAGGCAAAAGGTAAAATGGATGAATTTCATCTGTATGAAACAGTGGAAGAAGTGTCCAAAGATTTGATTATGAAAGCACATTTGCGTTATAAACCGGTTTGTGCAAATGTTGATTTTTACAGTGGTTTTGTATATACTATGCTTGGTATTCCGAGAGAATTATTTACTCCGATTTTTGCGATTGCCCGTATTTCCGGATGGAGTGCACATCGTCTGGAAGAGCTGGTAAACAAGGGTAAAATTATTCGACCGGCGTACAAATACGTAGGAAGTCATGTGGATTTCCGTGAAATAGACGAGAGAGAATAAACGATGGAACAATACATGTTATTTTTTGATATTGATGGAACTTTGTTAGATGAAAAAGAGGGAATCGTGCCGGAGAGTACGGTGCGTGCCCTGCATCAGGCAAAGAAAAACGGACATTTACTGTTTCTTTGTACCGGACGCTGCAAGTCCATCTGGCCAAAGGATATTTTGGAAATTGGTTTTGATGGTGTGGTAGGTGGATGTGGTACGAATATATTTTATCATGGGGAAGAACTGCTTCATGCAACATTACCGAAAGAATTGCAGAGAGAAGTTGCCGATTCTCTGACGCGCTATCATATCGATGGTGTTTTGGAAGGTCAGGAGACGGCATATTTCCGCAGAGATTACTGGATGCCGGTTGTAAAATCCATCTTTGAGGAAAATGGAACATTTTCGGCAAAATGCCAGTTGTTCTGGGAGGATGCCGATTTGAATTTTGATAAGATGGCACTTTGGTTTGATGAGAGCAGTGACATGAAATCATTTAAGGAACAATGGGAAAACACGTTTGATTTTATTTTACGTGACCCGACTTTTTATGAGGTCGTGCCAAAAGGTTATTCAAAGGCGACCGGAATTGATTTTCTTTGTAAGCGTTTAGAAATTGACAGAGCGCATACGGTAGGAATTGGTGATAGTACAAATGATTTGCCGATGCTTGATTTCACCGGCATCAGCATTGCAATGGGAAGTGGTAATCCGGATATTTTTCCGTCGGTCGATTATGTAACGGCGGCTGTGATGGAAGATGGAATTGAGAAGGCATTGAAACATTATCAATTAATCGAGTAAAGGGAGGTCGGCGAAATGAAGTTAAGTAAATTAGTGGAGCACATCGAGTACGAACTGGTACAGGGAAGCCTTGATACGGAAGTGGCAGATATCGCATATGATTCCAGAAAAATCAAAGAGGGAATGTTGTTTGTTGCCATTGCAGGAACGGTTGTCGATGGTCATAAATACATTCCGGATGTTGTGAAAAAAGGCGCATCGGTGCTTGTTGTGGAAAAAGAGATTGAGTCCATAGATGAAAGTATTACAGTGATTCGTGTGGCAAATGGCAGAGCAGCGCTGAGTCTTTTATCCCAGGCGTATTTTGATTATCCGGCATCGAAGATGATTTCGATTGGAATTACAGGAACAAAAGGAAAATCGACAACCACATATATGATTCGTGATATTATTGAAAAATCCGGGAAAACCTGCGGAATTGTTGGTACAATTGGTGTGGCAATTGCCGGCAAGGTGACACCGACGGAGCATACAACGCCGGAATCCTATGATTTGCAGAGATATTTTAAAGATATGGTGGGTGCCGGGTGCGAGTATATGGTAATGGAAGTAAGTTCGCAGGGAATCAAGATGGACCGTGTGGCAGGAATGCATTTTAATTATGGTATTTTTACCAATATTACGCCGGACCACATCGGACCAAATGAGCATGCAGATTTTAATGAGTATTTGTACTGCAAGAGCCGTCTGTTTACGATGTGTGACGTCGGAATTGTAAATCGTGATGACCCGCACTGGAAAGAAATGATAAAAGATGCGACCTGTGAGATTAAAACATATGGAACAGAAGATGCGGATATGACGGCAACGGAAATTGAGCATGTGAATAACGAGGGAAATCTGTGCATGAAATTCCATGCGAATGGTCTTTTGAACGGAGATATCATTGTTGGTCTGCCGGGACGTTTTAATATTTACAATGGAATGTGTGCGGCGTGTACCGGTGCTCTGTTGAAAATGCCGGAAGAGGTGATTCTGCACGCGCTTGAGCACGTAAAAGTGCGTGGCCGTGTGGAAAATGTTCCGACCGGCAGAGGATTTTCCGTATTGATTGATTTTGCGCATAATGGTGTGAGTACCGAGAGTGTGCTAAAGACTCTGCGTGGTTACAATCCGCACCGGATTATTGCTATTTTCGGATGTGGCGGCAATCGAAGTAAACTGCGCCGTTACGAGATGGGAGAGGCCGTTGGAAATCTGGCGGAACTTGCAATTGTGACAAGTGATAATCCGAGAACGGAAGACGTAATGGATATTGTAAAAGATATTGAGGTTGGTCTGGCAAAGACAAACGGTGAGTATGTGGTGATTCCGGACCGTCAGGAGGCTGTGAATTATGCAGTTGACCATGCTGAGGATGGCGATATGATTATTCTTCTTGGTAAAGGTCATGAAGAATATCAGGAAATCAATGGTGTGAAATACCATTACAGCGAGAGAGAAGCGGTTATGAATGCGCTGGCGCGTTAATTAAAATTTGAATTGAAAAAGAAACTATCAATTTATGCGAAACGATGGCATAAACGGATAGTTTCTTTTTTTTTGGGTATAAGTAAAAAGAGAACGATTCAATGGAGGAATAAAAAATGCGTCAGATTTTAGATTTTAATGAGAATTGGTGGTTTATTCATGCGGATGTAGATGTTTCGGAGGCAAGACCGGGAGAGGGAGAACTTGTTTCACTGCCTCACACATGGAATGCACTGGATGGACAAAAGGGAGATGGAACATATGACAGAGGCAGTTACTGGTATGTAAAAATGTTGGATAAGTGGGAGCCGTCTGCGAAGTATTCTCGTTTATTTTTGGAAATACCGGCGGCGGGGCAGCAGGCAAAAGTGTTTGTAAATGGTGAGTTCGTTGTGAGCCATGAGGGGGGCTATTCAGCGTTTCGAGCCGATATTACGGAAAAATGTACCGAAGAATTTAATACGATAGCAATTTGGTGCAGCAATGAAAAATGTGATGCGATTTATCCGCAGTCGGCTGATTTTACTTTTTATGGCGGGTTGTATCGTGGCGCACATCTGATTTGCGTGCCGGAAACGCATTTTGAACTGTTACACTACGGAGATTTGGGAATCCATGCTGCCACAGAACCAGCTTCGTGGGATAAAGAGGATTTTATGCTTCACATCCGAACAAAGATTTGCGGGGTGGAAAAAGATAATCAGGTGATTTACCAGATTTTTGATGAAGATGGAAAAGAAGTGGCAAGTGCAGCACGTCCGGCGGACTCACCGGATACTTCCATTCCTCTTTATAAACCGCACCGCTGGGATATTAAAAATAGCTATCAGTATACGCTAAAGGCACTCATTATGCGCAATAACGAATGCTTGGATGAAGTGGAACTTAAATTTGGTGTAAGGACTTTTTGCTGTGATCCCGGGCGCGGTTTCCTAATAAATGGAAATTGTGTGCCGCTGCGCGGCGTGAGCCGGCATCAGGATAAATTGTATCAGGGAAATGCACTTACAAAAGAAGATCACATCCGGGATGCTGAGCTGATTGAAGAAATCGGGGCAAATACGGTGCGTCTTGCCCATTACCAGCACGCACAGGAGTTCTATAACGAGTGTGATAAAAGAGGATTTGTTGTTTGGGCGGAAATTCCTTTTATCAGCGTGATGAATGAAGACCCTTTAGCACATGAGAACTGTATAACCCAGTTAAAGGAACTTATTTATCAGAATGACCATCATCCAAGCATTTGTTTCTGGGGCATTTCCAATGAAATTTTGATTGGGGGTATTTCTGAAAAGCTTGTGGAGAATCACAGGGAGTTAAATGCACTTGCTAAAAAGATTGACCCATACCGTCTCACGACGATTGCTCATGTGACGATGACGCCGAAAGACGGTCCGATGCATGAAATTACCGATGTGGAAAGTTATAACCATTATTTTGGCTGGTATGGCGGAAAGACAGAGGACAATGGTCCATGGATGGATGAGTATCATGAAAAATATCCAAACCGCTGCATCGGATTGTCGGAGTATGGCTGTGAGGGAATCATTACCTATCAGGGAGGAAATCCAAAGTGTAAAGATTACAGCGAGGCATATCAGGCAGGATACCACGAATATATGGCTCATATGTTAGAGAGACGCCCTTGGATTTTCTGCTCATATGTATGGAATATGTTTGATTTTGGGTGTGCCGCACGTTCAGAAGGCGGTGTGACGGGAAGAAATAACAAAGGCCTTGTAACGATGGACAGAAAAATTAAAAAGGATAGTTTTTACCTATACAAGGCGTACTGGAATCCAGAACCGATGGTTCATATCTGTGATAAGCGGTATTCGCTCCGCTCTGGGGAAAATACCCAAATCCGCGTGTATACAAATCAGGAAAGAGTGACACTTTTTGTGAATGGGGAAGAAATGGCGGTAAATGAGGTAAAACGTCATGTGGCATCTTTCCCGATTTCTCTTAGTGGAGGAAAAAATGCAATTCTTGTGAAGGCAGGAGATGTATGGGATGCTGTGACGATTGATAGGGTGGAAAAAGAGCCGGAAAGCTATGTATTCCCGGAAGCCAGTGAGAGGGAAGAAGGCGTGGCAAACTGGTTTCAGGAGGTTGGTTCGCTAAATCTTTCAGAGGAAATGAAATATCCGGAGGACCGTTATCATATCCGCTGTACGTTAGAGGAAATCAGTGAAAATGATGAGGCGATGGAACTTGTCACGAAAGCGATGAAATTGATTACCGGTATGACACTTGCAAAAGGGGAAGGCATGTGGGATATGATGAAAAAAATGAAGTTGGAAAGTATGAAGGAAATGCTTGGGGCGATGGCACCGGATGGCTTTTTAGAAAGTCTGAATATGAAATTAAACGAAATTAAAAAGGAGAATTTAAATGGATAAACAAATCAGACCCTTTGGTATGCGTGATAAAATCGGGTATATGTTTGGCGATTTCGGAAATGATTTTACTTTTATCTTATCATCGGCTTTCATGTTGAAATTTTATACAGACGTTATGGGAATTGGTGCCGGTGTGGTGGGAATGTTAATGATGGCTGCTCGTTTTTTAGATGCATTCACGGACATTACAATGGGACAGATTGTGGATCGGAGTAAACCGGGGAAGGACGGAAAATTTCGCCCATGGATAAGGCGGATGTGTGGTCCGGTTGCGATTTCCAGTTTTTTGATTTACCAGTCAGCATTTGCCGGTATGCCATATTGGTTTAAGGTAGGCTGGATGGTTGTCACGTATATTTTGTGGGGATCGATTTTTTATACCGCGGTTAATATTCCGTATGGTTCGATGGCTTCGGCAATTTCTGCCGAGGCAAAGGACCGTGCGCAGCTCTCAACCTGGCGGACGGTCGGAGCAACTCTTGCCGGGCTCGTAATTGGAGCAGGAACACCGATGCTTGCTTATGTTACGGTGGAAGGTCAGACGGTTTTGTCGGGATTTCGTATGACGGTAATTGCCGGTGTATTTTCTGTTCTATCCTTTTTGTGTTATCTGCTGTGTGTAAGACTCACGGCAGAGCGTGTCGAGGTGCCGGCGAGTGAAGGGAAAATCCAGTTCACAAGCCAGTTGAAAAATCTAATGAAAAACCGGGCATTGCTTGGCATTATTGCGGCGGCGATGTTTTTGCTGCTTGCCTTACTTGGCATGCAGGGAATTTCTGCCTATGTATTTCCGGAAGTGTATAATAGCGCCAAGGCACAGTCAATATTTTCGCTTCTCACCAGTCTAGCGGTGTTAGGTGTGTGTGCACCGCTTGCTACACGGCTGTCTGTGCGTTACGGAAAACGGGAATTATCGGCTTTTTCCTGTTTGTTTGGGGCGGTGATTTTGTTTTTGTGTATGGTAATATATCCGAAAAATGAATGGGTGTACGTTGGCTTTTTTGTCCTTGCTTATATCGGAATCGGCTTTTTTAACACAGTTATTTGGGCAATGATAACAGATGTGATTGATGACGCCGAGGTGAAAAACAAGGTGCGCGAGGATGGAACCGTGTATTCCTTATATTCGTTTGCGAGAAAGTTAGGGCAGGCTTTATCGTCGGGGTTAGTGGGGACGATTTTAGCGGCGATTGGATATCAGGCACAGCTTATGCATAATCCGCAGGGAGCAGAGCAGATAGCAAGGCGAGCGGTGATTCTTGACAGGATTTTTCAGATGTCATGTCTGATACCTGCAATCGGACTTTTTATTGTGGCGATGATTTTGCTTTTTGTCTATCCGCTTTCGAAGAAAAGGGTAAACGAAAATATTGCTGAGCTGGAAAAAAGAAGAAATTCTTGACAAGAAGGATATCCGTTGTATAATAGTTGGTGGTGCCAAATTGGTACTACCAATTTGTTATGTTATGTTAAGGAAGAGGATTATGAAATATTTAAAGCAGTTTTTACTTATTCTATGTATCACATTTGTTGGCGAACTTGTCAAATATGTTCTGCCACTGCCAATTCCGGCAAGTATTTACGGTATGGTGATTTTATTTGTGGGTTTGATGACGGGACATATTAAACTGTCTTCGGTGAAGGAGGCAGGGAAGTTTTTGATTGAAATTATGCCGGTGATGTTTATTCCGGCGGGCGTTGGTCTGATGGTATCGTGGAATGTGTTAAAACCTCTTTTAATTCCTGTGGGAATTATTACGTTTGTTAGTTTTGTTGCGGTAGCTGTGGCAACGGGAAAAACGGCTCAGTGGATGATTAAGAAAGATGAGGGGAAAGACCATGAATGAATTTTTAGAGAACTCACTTTTTGCAGGAGTTACCATTAGTCTGCTTGCATATATGGCGGGGGCATTTCTGAAAAAGAAATTTAAAATTGCGCTATTAAATCCACTTTTAATATCAATTATTTTATCGATTGTTGTATTAGTGACCGCAGATATTGATTATGATGTGTACAATGCAGGGGCTTCTTATTTGAGCTGGTTTTTGACTCCGGCTACGGTATGTCTTGCGATTCCTTTATATGAGCAGTGGCAGCTTCTTAAAAAGAATTGGAAAGCAGTTATGTTTGGTATTTTAGCTAGTACACTTACCAGTGGTGTAACAGTTTTTATGTTAGCAAAATTTATGAGTCTGTCGCACACGGAATATGTGACGCTTTTGCCAAAGTCGATTACGACGGCAATTGGCATGGGGCTTTCTGAAGAGTTAGGCGGTTATGTTACCATTACGGTAGCTGTGATTGTTGTTACCGGTGTGGTTGGCAATATGTTTGGTGAGCTTGTCTGCAAGTTGTTTCGTATTACTCATCCGATTGCGAAGGGACTTGCATTTGGCTCTTCCTCACACGCGATTGGAACGGCGAAAGCAATGGAACTTGGTGAAATCGAAGGGGCAATGAGCAGTCTTGCAATTGCAGTTACGGGAATTTTTACCGTAGTATTTTCCCCGTTATTTATGAAATTTATTTAAGAGATTCCATAGGAAAGGAAAAGGTTATGAAACAAACCGGGTGTCAGGAATATCAAAAGGTACTTTCGTATTTTTACGATTTGGTAAAAGATGGTACTTTGACTTGGGGAAGTAAACTGCCGACGGAGCGAAAGATTGCAGAGCAGTTAGGAATTGGGAGAAATTCGGCCAGAGAAGCCATCTGTGTTCTGCATGGCATGGGTGTTGTTGAAAGGAAGCAGGGCTCCGGCAATTATGTTGCGGAGAATATCGGACAGTCTTTTGGCAGCATGATTCAAATGCTTCTTCTTTTAAATGGGGTAACAAAAAGCGAAATCTGCGAGTTCCGCCGCGCTATGGAGAAAATGGCAGGTAAGCTTCTTTTGGAAAATGGTATTGATGAAAAAATCAAAGAAAAACTTTCGGATTTATTACAAACAATGGCTGGATTAACCGGGGAGTCTTTGGCGAAGCGGGATAAGGAATTTCATGATACCCTTGTCTTTGCTACGAAAAATAATTTGCTGATTACGATTATGCAGGCTGTCAGCATTGTGTATACGGAATGTGTTGAATATGACAGCAAAGATTGTCTGTTAGCGAGTCACACGCGGATTTATGAAGCTCTTATAAAAGGGGATGAAAAGGATTTCAACGATGCAATCGATTTTCATTATGATTTGATTGAGAAGCGAGCGTAAGGAGAACACAGGATGAGACAGGAACGAGATTTGACGAAGGGAGCAATTGTAAAGAGTTTGTGGCTTTTTGCACTTCCGCTAATGTTTGGCAATGTGCTGCAGCAGTTTTATAACCTGGTTGATACATGGGTGGTCGGACGTTATCTTGGCAAAAGGGCACTGGCGGCAGTTGGCGCATCGTATACGTTGATGACGTTTTTGACTTCGGTTGTTATTGGTCTGTGTCTGGGGGCAGGTGCCTTTTTTGCGATGGCATACGGCAGGCGAGAAAAGGAGACTTTCCGAAATGGGATTTTTATGTCCTTTACGGCAATTGGCGGTCTTTCGATCGTTTTGACAATATTGTTGTATGGATTTGTAAGACCGCTTACTTATCTTTTGCAGGTGCCGGCGGAAACGGTAGAGGATATGGTAACGTATCTCATATATGTATTTGCCGGATTTTTTGCTACATTTTTGTATAACTATTTTGCAAGTGTGCTCAGAAGTATCGGAAACTCAGTGCTGCCACTTGTTTTCCTTGGAATTTCCGTCGCACTTAATATCGGACTTGACCTTTTATTTGTTGTGACATTCTCGTTTGGCATTGCGGGTGCTGCCGTGGCAACCGTTATCTCCCAGTACACAGCTGGTATCGGTCTTATGCTTTATTTTCTTTTCCGGTATTCCGATTTGTGCCCTGCGAAAAAAGATTTTACATGGGAGAAAAAGAACTTCCGGCAGATTCTTTCTTTGTCCGGATTTACGTGTTTGCAGCAGTCTGTTATGAACTTTGGCATCCTGATGATACAGGGCTTAGTCAATTCCTTTGGCACAACGATTATGGCAGCGTTTTCTGTCGCGGTCAAAATTGACACAATTGCGTATATGCCGGTGCAGGATTTTGGAAATGCCTTTTCCTTTTTTGTGGCACAGAATTACGGGGCAAAGAAGTATGTCCGCATCCGAAAAGGATTTCTGCTGGCACTCGTCAGCGTATTGATTTTCTGCCTTGTAATCAGCGCGGTTGTCTATGGATTTGCCGACTCGCTGATGGGATTTTTTACAAACGAAGGCAGTGCTGTAGCGGCTGCCGGCGCCAAATATCTGCGGGTAGAAGGCGCTTTCTATGTTGGAATCGGTATTTTGTTTTTACTCTATGGATATTACCGCGCAGTGGACAAGTCGGTTATTTCGGTGGTCCTTACCATAATCTCACTGGGAACGAGAGTAATTCTTGCCTATGCACTCACCGGCCTTTTCCAAACCGGCGTGATAGGAATCTGGGCGGCGATACCAATCGGGTGGGGACTCGCTGATTTGGTGGGAATGGTGGGGATTGTTTCAAGTTTTCGAGGGCACTTTTTTCGGTTTCCATAATTTCGTAGAAAAGTTTTGAACCTCGTGGGCGCTCCCACTTGTTGAGTGCGTAGCGGTATGGGCGCTGAAACTACCAGTGCCGCATACCGACGTACTCAAAACCCACGAGTTACAAAATTTTTCTACGGAATTATGGGCAGCCAAAGAAACCAATCTCGGAAACTTGAAATAAACAAAACTAGCCAAACTCAGTTCATCTTATGGATGTGTTTCGTTCCTTTTCAGAGTTTCTATAAAGCTTTACTACAGAATTACGGAAAACCAAAAACCCCCCAACAACCATTTGACATTTTAAAGCAAAAAACTATAATAGGAAATAGTATGTTATTGGTGCTACCAATTGTTTTTAGCCCGGATACAGGAGGTATTTGTGATGAAAGAAATCAGACAACAGTTTTTGACTGGTGAGCGTGCCTTATTTCAAGGTGCGGATTTGAAAATATATGATACGATATTTGACGATGGAGAATCTCCATTAAAAGAAAGTCATAACATTGAATTAAGAAACAGTATGTTTAAGTGGAAATATCCGCTGTGGTATTCGGACTCCATTTCTGTAAAAGACTGCACGTGGTTTGACATGGCGCGTGCCGGTGTGTGGTATACGAACCATATGATTGTTGAAGATTGTGCGATTGAGGCACCTAAAAATTTCCGCCGATGTGAGGATTTAACACTTTCCCGTGTGTCTATTCCAAATGCAGAGGAAACATTGTGGAACTGTCAGGATGTCGTTTTGGATGAAGTGATGGCAAAAGGTGATTATTTTGCCATGAACAGCAAAGACATGAAGATTGACGGACTGACACTTTATGGAAATTATTCGTTTGATGGCGTAAAAAATGTAGAAATCAAAAATTCCAAATTGTTGTCCAAGGACGCATTTTGGAACAGTGAAAATGTAACCGTTTACGATTCCTTTATTTCGGGTGAATATCTTGGATGGAATGCAAAAAAACTGACACTGATTGGCTGTACGATTGAGAGCCTTCAGGGTATGTGTTACATTGATCATTTGGTGATGAAAGACTGTAAATTAATTAACACGACGCTGGCATTTGAGTATTCGACGGTGGATGCACAGATTACCAACAAAATTGACAGTGTATTGAACCCGACAAGTGGAGAAATCCGCGCAAAAAGCATTGGAAAACTCATTTTGGAAAAGGATAAAATAGACCCGTCGAAGACAAAAATTATTTGTGAGGAGACAGTATAAGGAGGAAAATTTTCATGGCAAGCAATTTTGATGAGATGATTGACCGCAGAAACACCGCATCGCTGAAGTGGGATGTGGAGGAAAATGAATTGCCGATGTGGGTGGCGGACATGGATTTTGCGACCGCATCGTGTGTTCTGGAAGCAATGAAAAAACGCTTGAATCATGGGATTTTTGGTTATACCGTGATTTCGGAACAATGGTATGAGGCATATGTTGGCTGGTGGAAAAAAAGACATCATTTTGAAATGGAAAAGGATTGGCTTGTTTTCTGTACAGGTGTGGTGCCTGCCATTTCTTCCATTGTCAGAAAACTGACAACGCCGGCAGAAAAAGTGCTGATTCAGACACCGGTGTACAACATCTTTTTCAATTCAATTCTCAACAACGGACGTCAGGTGTTGGAAAGTCCGCTTGTGCTGGAAGATGGAAATTACCGGGTGGATTTTGAAGATTTGGAGCAAAAACTGGCGGATCCTCAGACAACCCTTATGATTCTCTGTAACCCTCATAATCCGGGGGGCAAGATATGGGACCGTGCGACGCTCTCAAGAATCGGCGAGCTGTGTCAAAAATATCATGTGATTGTTGTGTCCGATGAAATTCACTGTGATTTAACGGAGCCTGGGCGTGAATATGTTCCCTTTGCTTCTGTTTCCGAGTCGTGCCGCGACAACAGCGTTACTTGCATTGCGCCGACGAAAGCGTTTAATATAGCCGGTTTGCAGACAGCAGCGGTTTCGATTCCAAATCCGGTGATTCGCCACAAAGTATGGCGGGGATTAAATACCGATGAGGTGGCGGAGCCAAATGCGTTTGCCATTGATGTGGCGGTGGCAGCATTTACAAAAGGAGAAGTGTGGCTTGATGAACTGCGTGCCTATATTTCAGAAAATAAGCGCGTGGCAGCCACTTATATCAAAGAAAATATCAAAGAATTAACGGTAATTCCATCCGATGCGACCTATCTTTTGTGGGTAAACTGCGAAAAGGTATCGGAGGATGCAGAAAAACTTGTCAAAAAGATTCGAGAGAAAACCGGGTTATATTTATCCGATGGAAATGTTTTTGGCGGGGATGGAAAACACTTTTTCCGCATGAACTTAGCTTGTCCGAGAGAGCGGATGATGGATGGATTAAAACGGCTGTCTCAGGCAATCACACAGATAAAATGATAAAATGTCGCAATAAGTGGTAAGGCATTGACAAAAGAAAGACGCAAGATTATACTCATAACAGTGTTATATAATTTTGGCTACGATTGACAAACGCAAAGAATGGCTGACGATGGGCCGCCGTTCTTTTAGATTATGGGTTAGTTATAACTTACACAAGTTATGTGCCACGAACAGTATTTAAAGGAGGCTTTCTTAGATGGCAAAGAAGAAAGAAACAAAGCAAAGTCCGATGCAGCGGTTATTTGTTTATGCCGGAAAGTATAAATATCTTACCATTGCATCCTGGATTTTTGCTACGATAAGTGCATTTGTTGCACTTGTTCCATTCTATTTTATCTGGCGCATAATCAAAGAGGTGCTCTACGTGGCACCAAATTATGCAGATGCAGAAAATCTGTCGGCTTATGGATGGAGTGCGGTTGGATTTGCGATATTGTCCATGCTTATCTATATCGGAGCTTTGATTTGTTCGCATTTGTCCGCATTTCGCGTACAGGCAAATATAAGGGTTGGTCTGATGAAACATATTTTAACGCTGCCACTTGGTTTTATGGATGAAGAGGGAAGTGGAAAAGTAAGAAAAGTTGTGAATGAATCCAGTGCAGCAACCGAGACCTATTTAGCTCACCAGCTGCCGGATAAATGCGTGGCAGCTGCTACGCCGATTGGTCTTGCGATTCTTCTTTTCGTATTTGACTGGCGGCTTGGACTCTTGTGTCTGATTCCGGTTGGTTTAGCTTTTCTTGTGATGGGAAGCATGATGGGCGAAAATATGAAAAAGAAAATGGCAGAATACCAGAATGCGCTCGAAGAAATGTCAAGTGAAGCCGTAGAATACGTTCGTGGTATCCCGGTCGTAAAGACATTTGGTCAGTCTGTCTTTTCATTCAAGAGATTCCGTGAGGCAATTAAAAATTACGAAAAATGGACGATTTCTTACACGAAAGATATGCGTATTCCAATGACGGTATACACGGTATCAATCAATGCAGTATTTGCTATTTTGATTGCGGCAGCATTTTTTTTTGGCAGGGCAAATAGTGGAGCAGTGGATAACACATTTCTTTTAAATTTACTGTTTTATATAATTATCACACCAATTATCACGGTTACCTTAACAAAGATGATGTACGCCGGTGAAAATACGATGATTGTTGAAGATGCACTTACGAGAATTGATGGAATTCTCAATAAAAAACCACTTACACAGAGCACGGCTAAAAAGACGTCAAACGACACTTCCATTTGCTTTGATGGCGTTTCGTTCCGATATGAAGGTGCTTCAAAGGATGCACTGAAAAATATCAATCTTGAAATTCATGCCGGTGAGCAGGTTGCGTTTGTCGGACCATCCGGTGGTGGAAAGACAACAATCGCACGTCTGATTGCGAGATTCCACGATGTGACAAAAGGAAACATAAAAATCGGCGGCGTGGATGTAAAGGATATCGAGCAGAAAAAGCTGATGGATACCGTATCATTTGTGTTCCAGGACAGCAAACTTTTGAAAATGTCCATCTATGACAACGTGCGCATGGGTAAAAAAGATGCGACCCGTGAGGAAGTCATGCAGGCATTAAAAAATGCACAGTGTGAAGATATTATCGAAAAACTGCCAAATGGTATTGATACCGTAATCGGTTCCAAAGGAACTTATTTATCCGGTGGAGAGGCACAGCGTATTTCCATCGCAAGAGCAATGCTGAAAAATGCACCGATTCTGATTTTAGATGAGGCGACAGCGTTTGCCGACCCGGATAATGAGGTGAAAGTTCAGGCAGCATTTGCAAAACTTTCAAAAGGAAAAACCGTGATTATGATTGCACACAGACTTTCTTCTGTTACCGGTGTTGACCGTATCTTTGCTCTGCAGGATGGCGAAATCAGACAGGCAGGAAAACATGAAGAATTAAAAGATGTAGAAGGGCTGTATGCACACATGTGGAAAGCATACAATCAATCTGTAAGCTGGAAGGTAGGTGTGTAATATGATAGAAAAATTGATGCATAAATATGCTCTTTCCAAACAGGGAGCATCGGATATGATAAAAGCAATTATTTCCGCTACCATTTCGAATATTATTCTTATGGTGCCGGTTGCCCTTTTGTATTATTTGGTAAGAGACTATATGGCAGGAAATTTAGGGGATAAAGTTCTCTTTTATGTGGCAGGGTGTTTGATTACATTTGTATTGATTGGTATTTCAACATACATTCAGTACAATGCCACGTTTTTATCGACCTACGTTGAAAGTGGTGTCCGAAGAGTAACATTAGCTGAGAAATTAAGAAAAATTCCACTTTCTTTCTTCGGGAAAAAAGACTTGTCAGACTTAACAAGCACAATTATGAATGACTGCGCACAGATGGAGACAGCATCTTCTCATTTCATTCCGGAACTTTTTGGCGCATGCATTTCGACAGCGTTGATTGCAATTGCTTTGTTTTTCTTTGACTGGCGCATGGCGATTGCAGCACTCTGGGTACTTCCGGTTTCATTCCTCATTGTTGGATGTTCGGGAAAAGTACAGAAGAGTTTGAATAAAAAGCAGATGGTATTGAAAATGGCATGTGCAGACGGTATTCAGGAGTGTCTTGAAAATGTAAGAGATTTGCAGGCTTATAACACGCAGGAAGATTATATGAAAGGACTGACCGCAAAAATTAAGGCGGTTGAAAAGCATGCGATTGTAACAGAGCTTGGAACAGCTGTATTTGTCGGAAGTTCACAGATGATTTTGAAACTTGGAATTGCTACCGTTGCACTTGTTGGTGGTGTACTGCTAGCAAAAGGGGAATTAGATATTCTTACCTTTTTCATGTTCTTGATGGTAGTATCAAGAATTTATGACCCAATGCAGGTTTCTCTGCAAAATCTGGCAGCAGTTATTGCTTCCGGTGTTCAGAGTGACCGGTTAGATGAAATCTTGTCACATGAAGTACAGGACGGTACAAACACAATGAAGAATGACGGTTATGACATTGAATTTTCCAATGTGGGATTTTCTTACGAGACCGGTGATGTGGTGTTGAAAGATGTTTCCTTTGTGGCAAAGCAGGGAGAGGTTACAGCATTGATTGGACCATCCGGTGGCGGTAAAACGACAGTTTCCCGTCTTGCTTCCCGCTTTTGGGATGCAAACCGCGGCAGCATAACAGTCGGCGGCATGGATATTTCCAAAGTAGACCCGGAGACTTTGATGTCACTGTATTCGATTGTATTTCAGGATGTTACGTTGTTTAATAATACAATTCTTGAAAATATACGAATTGGTAAAATGGATGCAACGGATGAGGAAGTGATTGCAGCGGCAAAACTTGCCCATTGTGATGAGTTTGCAGAAAAACTTTCCGACGGCTGGAATACGGTAATCGGAGAAAACGGCTCCGAACTTTCCGGTGGAGAGAGACAGAGAATTTCGATTGCCAGAGCTTTTTTGAAGGATGCACCGATTATTCTTTTAGATGAGGCAACGGCTTCGCTGGATGTGGATAATGAGACGATGATTCAGGAATCTTTGTCACGCTTAATTAAAGACAAGACGGTTATGATTATTGCTCACCGTATGAGAACCGTTGCAAATGCGGATAAAATTGTAGTATTAAAGGATGGTGTGGTAGCAGAGAGTGGAACGCCATCCGAACTGGACGAAAAAGATGGCATTTACGCCAATATGGTGAAGACGCAGAATCTTGCTGCGGACTGGGCACTGTAGAGGCAGAATACGAAAAACTGCATAGAAATGTATGAACTGGCACAGCATTTCCTATCGTATCGGAAAAACTTTTGTGGTATAATATTTTTTGACTGAAAACAAAAGTTACGAAAGAAGGAGATTTGCTGTGTCAATTTGTGTTTATGATTCTTTGCCGGATGAGGCGGTAGAAATCCGGGAAAATGTATTTGTGAAAGAGCAGGGATTTGAAAAAGAATTTGATGAAATTGATGAGAAAGCGATTCATCTTGTGATGTTTGATGAACATTTACAAAAACCGGTTGTGACCTGCCGGATTTATAAAGGCAGTAAACCGGGCGAATTTATATTAGGAAGGCTGGCGGTGATTTCAGAGTGCCGTGGTATGAATCTTGGCTCTGATATGATACAAAAAGCAGAAGAGGTTGTCCGGGAAAAAGGCGGTAAATCAATTTCTCTGCATGCACAGTGCCGGGTTAGAGCATTTTATGAAAAACTTGGTTTTTGTGGATATGGAGTTGAAGATGAGGACGAAGGCTGTCCACACTGCTGGATGAAAAAACAGTTATCGTTATAAGCATAAAATAAGAGGAAAAGAGGGAAATAAAATGATACATTCCGTAGCCGTTTTAGGAGCAGGGGCAGTTGGTTCCTATGTTATCTGGGGGATTTCTTCTCTGGATGATGTAGAACTTGGAGTTATTGCTGAAGGAGAAAGAGCAGAACGAATCAAAAATGAAGGGTGTCTGATTAACGACAAAGTATATCACCCACAGGTGTGGACACCAAAAGAAGCAAAGAAAGCAGACTTATTAGTGGTTGCACTCAAATACAATGCGCTTTTACCTGCCCTGCCTTCTATCAAAGAGGCAGTAGGAGAAAACACGGTTGTTATGAGTTTAATGAATGGTGTCGACAGTGAGGAAATTATTGCAAAGGAAGTGGGAGATTCCCATCTTTTATATTCCGTAATTAAAATAGCTTCCCACAAGGCGGGAAAGGGATTTTATTTTGCTCCGGAAACAACGATAGGAATTATTTTTGGAGAATTGGAAGCTCCGTTTGACAGCGAACGTGTGCAGGCTATAGAAGAACTTTTTGGAAGAACAGAAATTCATTTTCGTGCGACAAAATATATTCGCGAAGAGGTGTGGAGTAAATACCGGTTAAATGTGTGTAACAACCTGCCACAGGCAATTTTGGGTGCCGGTGTTGGCTGTTACCGGGATAGTGTTCACATGAAAGCAATCAGTGACAAACTTAAGGAAGAACTTGAGGCAATTGCGCTGGCAAAGGGAATCGATATGTCAAAGGTGGAAAATACTTCGACACAAAGAAGTGCCGTACCGCCAAGTGCGAGATATTCTACGTTGCAGGATTTGGATGCAGGAAGACAGACTGAAATTGAGATGTTTTCCGGTGCACTTATACGCATGGGAAAGGAACTTGGAATCCCGACACCGTATAACGAGTATACCTATCATATGATTAAGGCGTTAGAGGAAAAGAATGAGGGTGTGTTTGATTATCGCGGGGGAAAAGAGGAGCCGGTGATGTTTAAATAGGGGATTATAAAGAAATTAAAAAACATAGGTCGGCGGCTCCAAATTGTCTGCAATAAAATAAGCAATAAGGCAGGCAATAAATAATAGTCCGCCGATACCTATCATTAATTTCATGATTTTTTTGCTTGTTTGCATTTGCTTGGAATTAATTATTTCGTTGTC
>UMKG01021302.1_pt1 | contig 22032 bp, 19 predicted proteins | sample 1966261 | NCBI WGS metagenome assembly UMKG01 (sample SAMEA4836169, study PRJEB28245) | human gut metagenome | biome: gut microbiome; material: fecal sample | place: Denmark | collected 2008 | reverse complement strand
TTCCCTACATATGCCTTCCGGTATTGCAGCCCTCCTGTGTGCCGGAAGGCTTTTTTGTATTGCACTTGCTTTTTGCCCAAACCTGCGCTATGCTGAAAGAAAAGCAGGGGAGGCGTTATGCACCATGTTCTTTAACCACCGCAAAACCTGCGCCGCGTTGCCGCCGCCGCCGGGCCTTGGCCCGGCGGATATTGCAACGCAAAGCAGCATTTGTACAGGTGAAACCATCATCGGCTTCCGCCAGCCCGGCACGGACCGGCTTTTGCAGGCTGTTGTTGTGCACAGCCCACAGGATGTTGCCGATTTTTATCGTTCTTATGGGTTTTCTGCTCCGGAAGGAGAGAATTCCATCCCGCGCACCATTTGATATAGTTTTGTCAATCTCGCCTGATATTTTTGCGTCAAACGCATGAATTTTTGCGTTTTTAGCCAGTTCAGACTTTTTTTGCGCAAAAAACATATGTTTGTCCTTGCACCATTTGCAAATAATTCAAATCGTGCTATAATTGTATCTGTACTAGCGTGTGCGGGATCCACGGATACCCGGCACCAGATTGATACGGAGGTATTATCATGGACGTTTTTGAAAATTTTAAAAATCAGTTGAAAGCAAATCCTAAAACCATCGTATTTACTGAGGGCACTGATGCCCGTATCCTGTCCGCAGCATCCAAGCTGCTGGCTGGCAAGATTTTGAACGTTTTGCTGCTGGGCAACCCGGAAGCAGTCAAAAAGGCTGCTGCTGAGGGCGGCTTTGACATTACCGGCGCAGAGATCTGCGACCCGACCTCTTACCCTGAATTTGACGCAATGGTTGCCAAAATGGTTGAACTGCGCAAAGGTAAGATGACCGAGGAGCAGTGCCGCGCTGCACTGTCCAAGTCCAACTACTTCGGCACCATGCTGGTCAAGATGGGTAAGGCTGACTGCCTGCTGGGCGGCGCTACTTATTCTACCGCTGATACCGTTCGTCCGGCTCTGCAGCTGATCAAGTGCAAGCCCGGCATCAAGTCCGTCAGCTCCTGCTTCATTATGGTCCGCGGCGACGAGAAGCTGGCGATGGGCGACTGCGCCATCAATATCGATCCTTCTGAGGATGAGATCGTCGAGAGCACCGTTGAGACTGCTCATACCGCTGAGATTTTCGGTATCGACCCGAAGGTTGCTCTGCTGAGCTACTCCACCAAGGGTTCCGGCAAGGGCGAGACCGTTGATAAGATGCGCAACGCCACCCTGCGCGTTCAGGAAGCACATCCCGAACTGAAGGTTGACGGTGAACTGCAGTTTGACGCCGCCGTTGCACCGGAAGTTGGCAAGCTGAAGGCTCCCAACTCCACCGTTGCTGGCGAAGCTAACGTCTTTATCTTCCCGAACATCAACGCCGGCAACATCGGCTATAAGATCGCACAGCGTCTGGGCGGCTTTGCTGCATACGGCCCCATCCTGCAGGGTCTGAATGCTCCCATCAACGACCTGTCCCGTGGCTGCGATGCTGAGGAAGTCTACAAGATGAGCCTCATCACTGCTGCTCTGATCTGAGATTGCCGCGTAAAACTTAAACGTACATAAAAACCGCCACGAACCTGTTAGATTGGTTCGTGGCGGTTTTGTTATATTGTTTGGTTCAAATTGCTAAGGCAATACCGCACAATTCCCGCCTTGCGGCTTAAGCACCGCTCCGGCAGCTGCGGCACGGCATCTGCGTTGCCAAAATGCTCGATAAGACATCCAGTATTATCTGCGCTTTTGGCTTGGCATCTGCCGCACCTCGCTCGCCGTATCGGCACTTAGAATTATGCGGTATTGCCCTAACTCGGGCACTTGATGAGCTGTTTCTGCCAAATCAGGATTTGCCTTTCTGCGGCGGCATTTTTTCCAGGTAAACGCTGGTGGAAGGGAAGGCGAAGTCGCATCCATCCCGCTTCATCAGGTCCATGATGGCCAGATTCATGCGGCTTTTCAGTTGTAAATAGCCCGTATAATCCACCGCCGTCACATAGCAACGTACCAGAATATCCATGCTGGAAGCGCTAAATTCATTCAGGGTAACAGTCATTGCATCCGAGCTGATCTGTGCATCTGCACTGAGCAGTTCTTTCAGATCTGCACACAGCGTTTCAACTTTTTCGCGCGGGATATCATAGGTGACACCGATCGTAAACTGCCACAGTCGGTTGGTCCGGTCAGTAACATTCTGGATGTATTCGCCACACACCTTGGAGTTTTCTACCGTAATCACTGCATGGTCCGGCGTGCGGATACGGGTGGAGCGGAACGAGATATCTTCCACCGTGCCCTCATAGCTGCCCAGAATCACATAGTCACCAATGCCAAAGGGATGTTCCAGCACCAGCGCTACCCCTGCAATCAGGTTTGACATGGTGGACTGCGCCGCCAGGGTAATACCGATACCGGCAACGCCAGCACCTGTCAGCAGGCCGGTAACGGGAATGCCCAATGCATCCAACACCGCAATGCCCGCCACAACGCCTACAACAGCTCGGAAGATATTTTCAAAAAAGCGCCCCATTGTGCGGTTGGTAGCAATATCCAGTTTGTTTTCTGCGCTGCGCAGCAAAAGGCGGCACACAGGGGCAGCCATCCATGCGCCCCAGGCAATCAGGCAGATTGCGGTTACCTGCATGATGCGCGCCAATACGCTGCGGTATGTGGGGGTGTTCAGTTCCAGCGGCAAAACCCACAGTGCGGCATAAATAAACACAGCGCGCAGCAAGATCGTTGTTGGGCTCAGGTAGCTATCCAGAATGATGCTGATCCACTGCGGCTGATGTGGACGGAATTTTTCAATCAGTTTGCCCGCAATTCTGCGGTAAACCAATGGGGCAAACAGCGCCAGCAGCACAAAAAGTGCCATCGGGGCCACCGCCGTAACAATGCTCAACAGCGAAATCTCTCCTATTTCCATTGCAACCTCCATTTTCTAAGGCAACACCGCACAATTCCCGCCTTACGGCTTAAGCACCGCTCCGGCGGCTGCGGCACGGCATCTGCGTTGCCAAAATGCTCGATAATGTCGGGTTGCGGTACCCGCATCGTGCTTCGGGGGCAAAAGCCCCTCGCACTCTGCGACCGCTGCCCCTGCTTCGGTTCGCTGTTTCCGCCACTGGCGGCGCTCACCTTTGCAGCATCCAGTATTATCTGCGCTTTTGGCTTAGCATCTGCCGCACCTCGCTCGCCGTATCGGCACTTAGAATTATGCGGTATTGCCCTAAACCTCCTGAGTGTACCAAGCAGCAGGGAAACACCACCCAGTCTCCAAATTTATTTTTGTCAATTATAGCACACCCTCTTGCAATTTGTAAAACCTGTGCTATACTCAAAGCTAGAAAGTCTGTTTCAGGGCGGGGTGCAATTCCCCACCGGCGGTAAATGGCATTGCCACAAGCCCGCGACCGGCTGTTGATGCAGCCGCTGACCCGGTGTGATTCCGGGGCCGACGGTATAGTCCGGATGAAAGAAACGGAAAGCTGTTCTATTTGCTTTTCTGCGCCCTGTTGTAAGTATAGCTTGCAACAGGGCGTTTTTATTTGCAATTATCAGCCTCCCGAAGCTGTTACTGGCTTTCCAAATCATTTTATTTGGGGCCGCGCCCCCAGGGAGGTATTTTTTATGAAAACCAAATTCAACACCCGCGTATTAACCGGAACCGCCATGCTTGCTGCCGTTGCCACAGTATTGATGTATATGGAGTTTCCCATTCCCATCATGCCCGCCTTTATCAAGCTGGATGTTTCGGAACTGCCAGCCCTGATTGCCAGCTTTGCTTACGGCCCGGTTGCCGGTATTGTGGTGTGCCTGATCAAAAACCTGATCAAACTGCCCAGCACCAGCACCGCTGCGGTGGGGGAGCTGTTTAATTTTGTGATGGGCGCTCTGTTTGTCGGCGTGGCCGGTATGGTATACCGTTTTAAGAAAACCCGCAGCGGCGCTATCCTGGGCGCAGTGCTCGGCGCTTTGGTTATGGCAATCGTCAGCGTTCCGTACAACTACTTCATCGTCTATCCGGCCTATGTGGTCATGTATCATCTGCCGCTGGATGCCATCATCGGCATGTACCAGGCCATTAACCCGAATGTCAATGGCCTTTTGAACTGCCTGCTGGTGTTCAACCTGCCGTTCACTTTCTTCAAAGGGATGCTGGACGCCGTAATCTGCTTTGCAATTTACAAGCCGCTTTCGCCCATTCTGCATGGCCGCAACAGCGGTGGCAAAAGCGTAACCGCTTAATTGCTGCTGATTGGGCAGCCATCATTGGTCATTTTTACCCGTTTTGACAAAAGTTCAATCCATTTTGTGCAAAGCTGACAATTTGCCCAACGCCACATCGTTGACTTTGCCGGTTGCCTATGGTAACATAAGCACGTTACATCAGAATAGCAACTTATCAAGAGTGGCAGAGGGAACAGGCCCTATGAAGCCCGGCAACCTGCGCGCAAGCGTAAGGTGCCAATTCCTGCGGGGAACCGAAAGATAAGCGTTCACGTGCGCTTTGGGTCCACACCCGGCGCGCGTTTTTTTGTTCTCGGCAAGTTGCCTTTCTGACCCTATATTTTTTAAGGAGCAGCTTTTTATGTCCAAAGTTCTGTTCACATCCGAATCCGTTACCGAAGGCCATCCCGACAAAATCTGCGACCAGATTTCTGATGCCATTCTGGATGCCATCCTGGAAAAGGACCCTGATGCCCGCGTTGCCTGCGAGACCACCTGCTCCACTGGTCTTGTCCACATCATGGGCGAAATCACGACCGACTGCTATGTTGATATTCCCGGTGTTGCACGCCAGGTCATCCGCGAGATTGGTTATAACCGTGCCAAGTATGGTTTTGACTGCGATACTTGCGGCGTGATCACCAACATTGACGGCCAGAGCCCCGACATTGCCCTTGGCACCAACGATGATGTTGCCGGTGCTGGCGACCAGGGTATGATGTTCGGTTATGCCTGCAACGAAACCCCCGAGCTGATGCCTCTGCCCATCAGCCTGGCCCACAAGCTGGCCAAGCGCCTGACCGAAGTGCGTAAGAATGGCATGATGGATTATCTGCGCCCTGATGGCAAGAGCCAGGTTACCGTAGAATACGATAACGGTAAACCCGTGCGCGTGGATGCTGTTGTTATTTCCAGCCAGCACAGCCCTTCCGTCAGTCAGGAACAGCTGCATGCCGATGTGATGGAGCATGTCATCAAAGCCATCATCCCCGCCAAACTGCTGGATGAGAACACCAAGTATTACATCAACCCCACCGGTCGTTTTGTTGTCGGCGGCCCGCAGGGTGATACCGGCCTGACCGGCCGCAAGATCATCGTTGATACTTACGGCGGTTATGCTCGCCACGGCGGCGGCGCTTTCTCTGGCAAGGACCCCAGCAAGGTTGACCGCTCGGCCGCATATGCTGCCCGCTGGGTTGCCAAGAACGTTGTCGCTGCCGGCCTGGCCGATAAGTGCGAAGTTGAGCTGGCTTACGCTATCGGCGTTGCCGAGCCCGTTTCCATCATGGTTGATACCTTTGGTACCGGCACCATCGAGCACGACAAACTGGAAGCCGCTGTGCGCAAAGTATTTGATCTGACCCCGGCAGCCATCATCCGTGACCTGGATCTGCGCCGGCCCATCTACCGCCAGCTGGCTGCTTACGGCCACATGGGCCGCGAGGAGCTGGGCGTGAAGTGGGAGAACACCGACCGCGTGGAAGCACTGAAAGCCGCTGTTGCTGAGCTGTAAATCGTATTTATCCTGATTTTTTCAGATTCATTCAAGCCTGTACTGCCCTCAAAGCTGTACAGGCCTTTTTATTTTACCTTGATTGATTCTATCAAAGGGGTTACAAAAATGAAAAAACTGCCGCTTTTCCTGCGCATTGCCTTGCAAACAGCGGCCAACAATAGTAAAATAAATAGTAAATATGTATTGGCGTTTGCTGCCTTTGGGGCGCGCCTGATTACAGGTTACGGCAAGCGCTGCCTTGTAATGCTTTGATAACGAGGTGTAGGAATATGGTACTTAGTATGACCGGTTATGGCCGCGCGGAGCAGGTTTTGAACGGGCGCGATATCGTTGTGGAACTGCGCAGTGTCAACTCCCGCTTTTTTGAATATTCGTCCCGTGTGCCCCGAACCTGCTCATTTTTGGAAGATAAGCTCAAAAAGCTGGTGGCTGCCAAGGTTAGCCGCGGCAAGGTTGAGCTGAACCTGAGCATTCAGAATGTTGCGGCGGCAGATACCGTTGTTCAGGTCAACTGGCAGTTAGCCAAAAGCTACCAGACCGCCATGCAGGCAATGTCGGAAAAGTTGGACCTGAAAAACGATGTTACCGTCAGCACCATCTGCCGTTTCCCAGATGTGTTGACCCAGACCGCTGCGCCCGCAGACCCGGATACCCTGTGGGCTGATGTGGAGCAGGTTGCCCAGCAGGCGGTTGCCGCGTTTGTTTCCATGCGTGCGGTGGAAGGCGAAAAGCTGCGCACCGATGTGCTGAACCGCTTGGCAGCGGTTGAAACGCTGGTTGCCCAAATCGAGCAGAACAGCGCCGGGCGTGTGCAGGCATATACCGAACGGCTGTACACCCGCCTGAAAGAGCTGCTGGAAGACCGCAACATTGACGATGCCCGCATCGTGACAGAAGCTGCTATCTTTGCCGATAAAACTGCCATCGACGAAGAGACTGTCCGTCTGCATAGCCATGTGGCCCAGTACCGTTCCATCCTGGAGCTGGACGAGCCGGTTGGCCGCAAGCTGGACTTTTTGACGCAGGAACTGAACCGCGAATCCAACACCATCGGTTCCAAGTGCCAGGATATCAACATCACCCGCCTTGTGGTTGAGCTGAAATCTGAGATTGAAAAAATTCGCGAGCAGATTCAAAACATTGAGTGAGGCCCGGCCATGAAGCTTATCAACATCGGCTTTGGCAACATGGTCAACGCGGACCGTGTGATCGCCGTTGTCAGCCCGGATTCTGCACCCATCAAGCGTATTGTGCAGGATGCGCGCGACAAAGGCGCGGCCATTGATGCAACCTATGGCCGCCGCACCCGCGCGGTGATCATTACGGATTCTGACCATGTGGTGCTTTCGGCTTTTGAGCCGGAGGAAGTTTTAGGACGTTTTGAAAAAGAACAGGATAAACCAACCGTGTAACCGCCTGTATAATATATGTTAGGGGGATTTTGCATGAAAGGCGAAAAATATTTGTTTGTTGTTTCCGGGCCTTCCGGCACCGGCAAGGATACCGTTGTGGCAAAGCTGCTGGGCAGCCACCCAGAAATCGAAAAGACCGTTTCCGCCACCACCCGCACCATGCGCGAAGGGGAAGTGAACGGTAAAAACTACCATTTTTTGACCAAAGAGCAGTTTAAAACCGCTCTGGCAGAAGGCAATATTGTTGAGCACACCTGCTATTGCGAAAACTATTACGGCACCCTGCGTTCCGAAGTTGAGCGCCATATGGAGCAGCAGATTCCGGTTATTCTGGTGATCGAAGTGGAGGGTGCCGGCAACATCAAGCGGATGTACCCCGGTTCCACCACCATTTTTGTCATGCCGCCGGATATGAAAGAGCTGGAACGCCGCCTGCGTTACCGTGGGACCGAAGCGGAGGAAGTCATTCAGAAGCGCCTGCGCCGTGCCGAAACTGAGATTGCCCGTTCGGCTGATTATGACGAGCATGTGGTCAACGATGTTGTCGACACCTGCGCCGAAGAGATTTATTCCATCATCCAAAAGCGCATTGCCGAGCCCGATGCCGAATAATCCGCTGCCCCAAACGCCAAAGCAGGAGGTGCGTGTTTGCCCTGCATTGCAAAAGTGGCGGTAAACGACGCCACCATCCATTTTGACAAGCTGTATTCCTATCTGGTTCCACCAGATTTTTCGGAATCCCTCTGGCCCGGCAGCATTGTGCTGGTGCCGTTTGGGCGTGGCAATCACCCACGGATGGCTGTTGTTCTGGAAGTAGGAACGGAAGAAGCCCCCGATCCACGTTTAAAAAGCCTGCTGGCCGCCGCGCCGGAAAAAGCCCGCTTGACCCCGGATCTCTTGGAGTTGGTACACTTTTTGAAGGACCGTTATTTCTGTACCTGGTACGAGGCAGTCAAGGCGGTCATTCCGTATGGCGCGCAGTACCAGCCCGGCATGGAAAACGGAAAGCCCGTATTAAAAAGCCGCCTAACCCGCACGCTGGAAACCGTTTACACTCTGGTTGGTGGGTTGCCGGAGAAACCAAAACCCGGCGCACGCCAGATTCAGGCCGTGGAAGCGCTGCGCGCAGGGCCTTGCACCAAATCCGCTTTGGAAGCGCAGGGGATATCTTCCTCCACTTTAAACGGGTTATGCCAGAAAGGCATTCTGAAAACCGAACAACGGGATAAATCGCTGGATTTATTTGCTGATATTCCCTTTGACCCACAGCCGCTGGAACTATCGCCGGAGCAGCAAACTGCTTACGACCAGCTGGAACAGGATTTGCTGAGCGGACAGACCCGTGCGGCATTGCTGCACGGCGTTACCGGCAGCGGCAAAACCGCCGTATTCTTAAAGCTGATTGAAAAGACATTGGCGCAGGGCAGGCGGGCTCTGGTACTTGTGCCGGAAATCAGCCTGACCCCGCAGATGACACGCCGCCTGAAATCCATGTTCGGCAGCCGCCTTGCGGTGCAGCACTCCGCGTTGAATAACACCGAGCGCCTGCTGCAATGGCGGATGATCCAAAATGGCGATGCTGATATCGTGATCGGCACCCGCAGCGCTATCTTTTCACCGCTGCAAAACATTGGGCTGATCATCTTAGATGAGGAACAGGAACATACCTACCAAAGCGAATCCGCCCCACGCTATTCCGCCCATGACGTTGCCAAAAAGCGCGCCATGATGGAGCATTCCCTGCTGCTGTTTTCCTCCGCTACGCCGCGCACCGAAACCTATCACGCCGCCATAAGCAGCCGGATGCGGCTTGTTACGCTGACCCACCGTTATGGCGGTCGCCCGCTGCCAACGGTTGATTTTATTGATATGCGCGCCGAACTTGCCGCTGGGAACCCGCGGGAAGTCAGCCAGCGGATGATACAGGAACTCGCTGCTAATCTGCAGCGCGGGGAACAGAGCATTTTGTTGCTGAACCGCCGCGGCTACCAGACCGTTGGCATGTGCGGCACCTGCGGCCATGTGCTGAAGTGCCCCAACTGTTCCGTGCCGCTGGTTTATCATAAAGCGCAGCACGCGCTGCTTTGCCATTACTGTGGGCACCGGGTCAGCCCTGTACCAGGGCTTTGCCCGGAATGCGGCGGCAAAATCGTGTACAGCGGTTTTGGTACCCAGAAAGTGGAGGAGGAGCTGGCTGAACTTTTGCCCGGTGCGCGGATCCTGCGCATGGATCAGGATTCGACCATGCAAAAAAATGCCCACGAAAAAATGTTGGCCCGTTTTGCCAAGCAGGAGTATGATATTCTGCTTGGCACCCAGATGGTTGCCAAGGGCTTGGATTTCGGCAATGTCACACTGGTTGGTGTGCTGGGCATCGACTCCCTGCTTTTTGGGCAGGGGTTCCGCTCCTATGAGAATGTGTTCAGCCTGATCACTCAGGTCGTTGGCCGCGGCGGCCGGGCGGAACTGCCGGGTCGGGCGTTGATTCAAACCGCCGTGCCGGATCACCCTGTGCTCCAGTTGGCCGCAGCGCAGGATTACCCCGCGTTTTACCAGCAGGAGATCATGTTCCGCAAGTTCTCGCTCTATCCGCCGTTTTGCTCATTCTGCGTGGTCAGTTTTTCCGGTGCGCAGGAGATGGAAGTATTTCAGGCTGCGCGGCGTTTTGCTGCCATTTTGGGGCAGCAGTTCGCTGCACACCCCGGCCAGCCGCTGCGTGTGCTTGGCCCCACCCCCATGAACATTGCCATGATCAGCGGGAAATACCGCTATAAACTAACATTGAAATGCCGCAACGATGCGGGGTTCCGTACCCTGATGCACGCCGCATTGGATGCTTACGCCGCCGAAAAGCTGCCCGCAAAAGCCGGGATCGCTTTGGACTTTAATTCCGACGGCGATTGAATTTTAAGGAGGATTTTTATTATGGCTCTTCGTACAATCGTAAAAGATGGTGACCCCATCCTGAAAAAGGTCTGCCGCCCCGTTACCAAATTTGATGACCGCCTTGCCACTCTGCTGGATGATATGCAGGATACCTTGGTGGATGCTGACGGTCTTGGCCTTGCCGGCCCCCAGGTTGGCATGATGCGCCGCATTTTCATCTGCCTGGATGACCGCAACCGCCCGGAAGATGCCCCCGCCGATTACAAAGATACTTTTATTGAGTTCATCAACCCCGAAATTGAATACCTGAGCGACGAAACCAATGAACTGTATGAAGGCTGCCTGTCTTTCCCCGGCCACAACGGCGCCATTACCCGCTCCAAAAAGGTCAAGGTCAAGGCACAGGACCGCAACGGCAACTGGTTTGAACTGGAAGCCGAAAACATGCTGGCCCGCTGCATCCAGCACGAGAACGACCACCTAAACGGCGTTACCATCATGGACCGTGCCACCCATTTTTATGAGGATGACTACCCGGAAGATGCGGAGGATTGATCCCGCTTTGTACATCAATTTTCCCATACGCTTACGATAAGAAAAGGAATAACTTCTATGCGTATCCTCTTTATGGGCACCCCTGATATTGCTGCCGAAAGTCTGAACGCTCTGATTGCCGCCGGGCACGATATCTGCGCTGTGTTTACCCGCGCAGATAAGCCAGTTGGCCGCAAACAGATTTTAACCGCCCCACCGGTCAAGCAGACGGCTGAGGCCAACGGCATCCCTGTTTATCAGCCGCGCACCCTGCGCGATGGCAGCTCGGATGACCTGATCAAAAGCCTGGCACCCGATATTATTGTCGTTGTTGCTTACGGCTGCATTATTCCGCCGCAGCTTTTGCATGTGGCCAAATATGGCTGCATCAACCTGCATGTTTCGCTGTTACCCAAGTACCGTGGTTCCGCCCCCATCCAGTGGGCCGTGCTGAACGGCGATGCCGAAACCGGCGTGACTATTATGCAGTTGGACGAAGGGTTGGATACCGGCGATATTTTGTATGTGCAGCCGGTTGCGATTGACCCGGACATGACCAGCGGCGAGCTGTTTGACCGCGTAAGTGCGATTGGTGCTAAAACGCTGGTTGAGGTCCTGCCCAAAATCGAAGCAGGGAAGCTGACCCCAAAAAAGCAAGAAGAATCTCTCGCCACCAAGGCGCCGTCCCTGACCAAAGAGATGGCACAGTTCGATTTTACCCAGCCTGCTGCCCACATCCACAACTGGGTGCGCGGTATGAACCCATGGCCAATGGCGTTCTTTATGCACGATGGCAAAAAAATCAAAGTCACCGCCAGCAAGCTTTCTGAAAATCCCGCCAACGCTGCGCCGGGTTCTGTATTGGCGGTTAAGCCGTTGACCATTGCCTGCCAGGATGGCGCAATCGTGTTGGATTCCGTCACGCCGGAAGGCGGCAAGTCGATGGCGGGTACCGCATGGGCTGCCGGCCGCCGCCTGAAAGCGGGGGACAGCCTGTGACCGCGCGTTACCTGGCCGTCAAGGCCCTTATGCGGCAGGAGCAAAACGGCTATGCAAACCTTGTGCTGGATTCTGAGCTGAAAGCCTGCAAGCCGCCGCTTTCCCCGCGGGATGCAGCTTTTGCTTCCGGTATTTTTTATACCGTGCTGGAGCGCCGCAGCCTGCTGGACTGGATGCTGGCACAGTTTTCCAAGCGCCCGCTGGAAAAGCTGGATGCCCCTGTGCGGGCCATTCTGCGCGCCGGGCTGGCACAGGCCAAGTTTATGGATGTTCCGCTGCCTGCGGCTGTCAATGAATCGGTCAAGCTAGCCAAAGCATTTGGCAAAACCAGTGCTGCGGGTATGGTCAACGCCATGCTGCGCCGCACGGCCGCATTGGACCCCAAGCCGGAACATTGGCCGGATCTGGAAGAACGGCTGCGCACCTATTACTGTCTCTCTCAGCCGATTGCCGCGTTGTTTGCAGCACAGTATCCGCAGGATGCCGAGGCAATGGCTGCTGCGTTTTATCAGCGCCGCCCCACCGCCATCCGGGTCAACCCGCTGCGCACGACCGATGAAGCCCTGACGCAGACATTGCAACAGGAAGGTCACACCGTAACGGCTGGCCCATGGCCGCACTGTCTGCTGGTTATGTTCAACGGTAATCCCGCTGCATCCAAAGCATTCCACGCCGGGCAATTCCATGTGCAGGGGTTAGCCAGCCAGTTTGCTGCCTTGTGCTGTGATGCCCGCCCCGGTATGCGGGTGCTGGACCTGTGCGCCGCCCCTGGGGGCAAAAGCCTGACGATTGCCGAGCAGATGCAGAACCGCGGTGAGCTGTTCAGCGGTGAAGCCATGACAGGCCGCGTCAAACTGCTGAAGCAGGCCTTTGACCGCTGCGGCATTGACCGCGCCAAGCCTTACCATGGGGATGCCACTATCCTGAACCCCGCCTTTGGCCTTGGCAGCTTTGACCGCGTGTTATGCGATGTGCCCTGTTCCGGCCTTGGTGTCATCGGCAAAAAACCGGACATCCGGGAAAAAACGCTGGATGGGATTGAAAATTTACTATTAACACAGCAAAAAATCCTGCAAAACGGCGCAAAATATCTTGCCCCGAACGGCCGTTTGGTGTATTCTACCTGTACGGTGAATCATCACGAAAATGAAGCCCAAGTACGCCAGTTCCTGCAAGACAATCAAGATTTTTCCGTTATAGCGCCACAAATCATACTGTCCGGTATGCGGGTGGGGGAGTACGGCACACTGTTTCTGCCGCACGAAACATCCACAGACGGTTTTTTTGCCGCTATTTTGGAGCGCCAAAAGAACTGCTGACGCAAAATACACAAATCGTCTATTCAAAAATTAGAGAAAAGGTATATAATAATTGGAGGGAAAGCACCGCATGCAGCAAGCACATATGCAGCCACAGAACGAACCCCAGGCAGAAACCAAAAAAAAATGTCTGACGGACCTGACGCTGCCCAAGCTGACGGATTACATTAAATCCATCGGCCAGCCAGCTTTCCGCGCCAAGCAGATTTTTAAGTGGATCCACCAAAAGCAGGCTACGGATTTTTCTGCCATGACAGATCAACCCAAAGCCCTGCTTGCCCAATTTGCACAAAACTGCACCCTGGCTGTGCCCACCATCCGCCGCCGCCAGCAGTCCAAAGACGGTACGGTCAAATATCTGCTTCAGCTTGCGGACGGCAACTGCATTGAAACGGTTTTGATGCGCTACCATTACGGCAACACTGTATGTGTATCCACACAGGTGGGCTGCGCTATGGGGTGCCGCTTTTGCGCCTCCACCCAGGCGGGCCGCGTGCGGGACTTGACCTCCGGCGAGATTGCTGCGGAAATTTATACCGCACAAAAGGATACCGGGGAGCGCGTTTCCCATATCGTCCTGATGGGCATTGGTGAGCCGCTGCACAATTTTGATAACGTGATGGACTTTCTGGACATTATCTCCTGCCCGGAAGGTGTCAATATCGGGATGCGCAACATCAGCCTTTCCACCTGCGGCCTTGTGCCGGGAATTGATAAGCTGGCAGAGCGCAAATTGCAGCTGACACTTTCGGTATCCCTGCACGCGCCGGACAATGTGACCCGCAGCTCCATGATGCCGGTTAACGATGCGTTCCCGCTGGAAAAGCTGATCCCGGCCTGCCGCCGCTACCAGAAAACGACCGGGCGGCGCATCAGCTTTGAATATTCCATGGTCAATGGTGTCAATGATTCGCCCCAAATGGCAAAAAAACTGGCCGATCTGATCCGTGGCATGGGGGCCCATGTCAACCTGATTCCCATTAACCCGGTCGATGGCAGCCCTTACTCGGCAACGGATGAAGCCAATGTGCGCCGGTTCCAGAAAATGCTGGAAGATTTGGGTGTAAATGCCACCATCCGCCGCCGCCTTGGTACCGATATCAGCGCTGCCTGCGGCCAGCTCCGGCGCGAAGATGCCAAACAGGCCGAACAAGCAACACGGCAAACGACGAGCGAAAGGACCAACGCACAATGAAAATCGCAGCCCTAACAGATATTGGCAGCTGCCGCCAGGAAAACCAGGATAATTATTGTGCCCGTCAGTTGGTCGATGGTACTGGCTGGGGCCTTGTCTGTGACGGCATGGGCGGAGCCAACGGCGGGCGGGTCGCTTCCACCCTTGCCACCCAAACCATGCTGCGCTATTTTGACCATTCCCTGCGCACGATTGAAAACGGCGAAGAAAAAGCCTTTATGATGCGCGCATTTGATAATGCCAACCGCGCCGTATATGAAAAAGCGACCTCTGATCCCGAAGTGCTCGGTATGGGCACCACGGGGGTATGTGCTTTACAGCGCGGCAACCTGGCGCATATTGTACACGCAGGGGATTCCCGCGCGTACCTGTGGCATGGCGGAGCAATCCGCCAGCTGACGCGGGATCATTCCATGGTGCAGCAGCTGGTGGACAGCGGGCAGATCACCCGCGAACAGGCCGCCCTGCATCCGCAGAAAAATCTGATTACACGTGCCCTTGGCGTTTCGGCCAATATTGTGCCGGAATATAACCGCTGCGAGGTGGTTCCCGGTGACCTTTTGCTGCTTTGTACCGATGGATTAACCAACATGGTACCCGATGCAGAGCTTGCGCTGCTTTTGCAGGAGTCCGCCTTTTTTGACGCGCCGGGGGTACTGGTTGACCGTGCCCTGAAAGGCGGCGGGCAGGATAACATCACCGTCCTTTTGCTGGGCGTTGAAACTACGGAGGAAACAAATGGATAATCTGATCGGCAAAAAGCTGGATGGCCGCTATCTGATTGAAAGTCTGATCGGCGTTGGCGGCATGGCCAATGTTTATAAAGGCCGCGATGTCCGCACCGGCAACCAGATCGCCGTCAAGGTGCTGAAAGAAGAGTTTCTTGATAACGAAGAGCTGGTTCGCCGCTTCAAGAACGAATCCAAAGCTATCTCGATTTTGAACCATCCCAACATTGTCAAGGTGTATGATGTCTCTGTAACAGATCAATTGCAGTACATCGTGATGGAATATATTGACGGCATTACGCTGAAAGAATACCTGAAGCAACGCAACGGTGCCCTAACCTGGAAAGAGGTTGTCCACTTTGCCACACAGGTGCTCAGCGCGTTGGATCATGCACACTCCAAGGGCATTGTTCACCGCGATGTGAAGCCGCAGAATATTATGCTGCAGGCGGATGGCTCCATCAAAATGATGGACTTTGGCATTGCACGCTTTTCCCGTGCACAGAGCCAGACTGTCAGCGACAAGGCCATCGGCTCGGTTCATTACATCAGCCCGGAACAGGCCAAAGGCGACCATACCGATGCCCGCACTGATATTTATTCTGTTGGCGTTATGATGTACGAGATGCTGTCCGGCAAGCTGCCGTTTGATGGTACTGGGGCAGTTTCCATCGCCATCATGCAGATCAGTGAAAAGCCGAAGCCGCTGGCTGAGGTTGCCCCCAATATCCCGGTTGGGCTGCGCCAAATCACCGAGAAGGCCATGGAAAAGGATCCCGCCGACCGTTACCAATCCGCGCAGGAAATGCTGGATGCCATTGCTGCGTTCCGCCGCGACCCCAGCATCAGCTTTGAATACGAATATAACACGCAGGACAACCCGGATAAAACTATTAACCGTGTTGTCAGCAGCACAGCCAAAACAGCGGGCAAAGCCGCTGTCAGCACCAGCCAGGCACGCCGTGCCGGCACCATGAACAGTGGGAAAGGCAAAAACGTGAAAAAGCAGAAAGCCAAGGCAGCCAAGGGGTTCAGCATGCTGCCCATCTTCTTTGGTATGGCGGTCGCCTTTGTGATCGGTGCTGCCATTCTGGTCTATCTTATTTTCACCAACTCCACAAACTCTTTCTTCTCCAAGCATGCTGACGTACAGCTCATCAATTTTGTCGGCATGACGGAGGATGAGTTCCGTGCATCGGATTATAATTCCAGCCTGCTCGCCAAGTGGGTGTACGAATACAACGATGCACCGGAAGGAACGATTTTTCAGCAAAACCCTAAGCAGGGCCGCACTGTAAAGGCAGGCCAGAAAGTGACCCTGAAGGTAAGCCTTGGCACCCAGTGGGTCACTGTGCCGGATGTAAAAACATATGTAAGCGATGATGCCAAAAAGACCTTACAGGATAGCGGCCTTCAGGTTGTAAGCAAATATGTGGAGGACGAGAGCGTTGCCGCAGGCACCGTTGTGTATACCGAACCCGCCGGCGGCGAAACGGTAGAGGGCGGCAGCACCGTAAACATGTATATTGCGCGCTCCAAGCGAGACAACATGGTTTCCGTTACCTCCGTGACAGGTTTGCAGGTCAGTGAAGGCACCGCCGACCTGCAGCGCCAGAACCTGGTGGTCAGCGTTGTGGAACAGCCCAGCAGCGAGGCCGAGGGCACTATTCTGAACCAGGAACCCGCTGCAGGCACCCAGGTACGCATCCGCAGCACGGTGCGCCTGTATGTGGCTACCGCAATGCCGGAAGTTGTGCAAGATCCCAGCACCTCGGCTTCTCCGTCCTCTGGTGATGGTGCACGTTGGTCTCAGGAAATTACTGACGATAACGGTAATACATGGTGGGTCGATGTAGAACAGCGCGATGGCCATGTTTACCGCCTGGATACTGGTGAAATGCTGTGGTAATGACAAATTATATCACAAAGGGCATTGGCGGTTTTTACTATGTTAAAACCGAAACCGGCATTGTGGAGTGCCGCGCCCGCGGCATTTTCCGCAAACGCGGTATTACGCCGGTAGCGGGAGATCAGGTTGTATTAAGCGCCGACCGCACCACGATTGACGAAATTCTACCGCGCAAAAATGTTTTTATCCGCCCTCCGGTTGCTAACCTTGATGTGCTGTTTATTGTGGCAAGCACCACCCAGCCGGTGCCCAGCACATTGATTCTGGATGAACTGACTGCTGCCGCCGTTTATAAAAACGTGCAGCCGGTTATTGTCATCACAAAAGCCGACCTTGCCGCCGCGGATGCCTTGGAGAAAGCTTATGCGGACAGCACGATTCCTTTGATCCGGCTGGATTACGATACCGGCGAAGGTCTGGATCAAATTCGTGCGCGCATTGCAGGGAACTTGTGTGCATTCTGCGGCAACTCCGGTGTGGGCAAGTCTACACTGTTGAACGCGCTGGCTCCCCAGCTGGAACGCCAGACCGGCGGTATCAGCCAAAAATTGGGCCGTGGCCGTCATACTACCCGTGAAGTGGAGATTTTTGAGGTATGTGGTGGTCTGCTTGCCGATACCCCCGGTTTTGCCAGCCTGGATGCCAACAAGATTTGCCGCATTCCGCCGGAAGAGCTGCAGCATGCTTTCCCGGAATTTGAGCCGTATTTTGGGCAATGCCGTTTTACCGGCTGCTCCCACCGCAGCGAAAAAGGCTGTGCGGTGCGCGCGGCTTTGGAAGAGGGCAAGCTTTCGGATACACGCTATCAGAGCTACCTGACCATGTACGAGGAAGCCAGCCAGTTAAAGGAGTGGGAACGCTGATGCAGGATCTTACCAAACGTGCCGTTATTCTTTCGGCCATGCCGGTTACGCCTGCTTTGTCCGCGTACCTGCAGCCGGGGGATACCGTTGTTGCCTGTGATGCCGGGTACCGCAATGCGGCTGTGCTGGGCATTCAGCCGGATCTGATCGTGGGGGATTTTGATTCTGCCCCCAAGCCGGAAACCACCGGTGATATGATCATTCTGCCCCATGTAAAGGACGATACTGATACCCACTATGCTGCAAAGTGGCTGTGTGAACGGGGGTACCGTCATATCGTCATGCTGGGTGCCCTTGGCGGCAAGCGGATGGAACACACGTTTTCCAACGTATCCACCGCGTTGTACTTGGCAAGCAACGGCGTTGATGTCACCCTTGCAGACGAGCACAGCGAGCTGCATATTTTGTGTCCAGGCAAGCCGCTAACATTGCAAAAGAAAGACTGGATGTATCTTTCCGTGTTCCCGCTGGATGGGCCGCTGGGCGGTGTATCGATTCACGGCGTGTTTTATCCATTGAAAGATGCAACGCTGACACCGGATTACCCCCTTGGCATCAGCAATGAATTTACCGCACCTGAAGCTGAACTTTGCTGCCAAAGCGGCCATGGTCTTGTGATTTTGACCCGCGCTGACGGGTAACATTGCCTGCACCTGTTGCATAGTATGGCTTACAAACCTGGAAGGGGGAATATGCCATGCAGATTGTTGTGGTAAAATGTCCGCATGCCCTGCGCTGGCTGCTGCGCGCTGTATTTAAGGTTTAATTTTTCCATTGTAGCCCTGCCGGGCCGTATGTCTGTACGGTTCCGACAGGGCTATTTTTTTACCCCCGCGCATATAGTACACAAGAGGCAATCAAAAACTTTCCCCATATCGGGGCAAGGAAAGGGGTATACCGCCATGCAAAGCAAAGCCGCCAACCAACCGCTTACCATTGAAACCGGCCAGGCCCTTGCCAATACTGGCCGCTGGGAAACCCGGCAGGAGCTGCCTGTTGAAACCGAGATTCTGATTCCGGATTACCTGCCCGCAGTGTTCAAAATTGTAAAGTGCCTGTTGGAACCCGTTATCATGCAAAACAGCGTGGCTGACCGCCGCTGGCAGTGCAGCGGCTACCTGCGCTGCACTGTGTACTATCAGTCCGATGAAGCCGGAACTCGCCTGTACCGCACTGAGCAGAAATACGCTTTTGAAAAAACCATTGACCTGCCGGAAGGCAATTATCTGCCCGGCGCCGCCCGCCTGTGGGGCGAACTTGAATACTGCAACTGCCGCTCTGTCAGCGAGCACCGCATTGACATCCGCGGCGCTTATACTTTAAATGCTGCTATTGGCATGGTTGAGCCGGTAGAGTTTATCACCAACCTGACCGGCTGCGGCGTTGAGCAGTGGAGCCAACAGCTTAACGGCATCATCTGCGCTGCGTGCGAGGAACGCACCTTTACTGCAGAAACGCCGTTTCCGTTGCCCGGTGAAGGTGAAACAGTCCTGGACATTACGGGCAGTTTTTTGCCCGGCACATCCAGCGTTCATACCGGCCAGCTGGATGCAGCCGGAACCCTTGCCATGCAGCTCTGCTCCCGCGCTGCCGGTACAGAACAGCTTACAATTCAAACCAAAGATGTTCCCGTCACCCAGACGCTTGACCTGCCCAACGCCGCAGAAGGCGACAGTGCGGTACTTTGGGGCGAAGTATTGGCCTGCACCCTGACTGCGACAAAGCAGGAAGAAGAGCCGCTTTTGAGCATCACATGGAAGCTGCACGCTGAACTCTGGCGCCCGACAGTGTACATGGCGGTTTCGGATGCTTATTCCACGATCTGTAACATGACGCTTGAAAAGCGGACTTTCAACCAGTTCATGCCTCTTGCCAGTGTAGATACCACTATCCCGGTTATGATCGAAGATGACCTGCCGGATGCCAATGTTTCCATTCTGGGCTGTTTTGTCACGATTGGAGCCCCACAGCTGACCGCCGCAGAAAAGGGTGATGTCATCCAAGTTGCCGGGCGCGGTACCGCGCACCTGATTTGTGCGGATGACCGCGGCGAACTGACCTGCTATGATAAAATCTTCCCCTGGGCCCTGGCGGAGACCTTCCACGGTTCTATCGGGCAAAGCATCCCGCACTTGCACGCAGCGGTACGGCATATTGCCAGCAGCCGCGCCGGAAGCAAAGCGCGGGTCGAGCTGGAACTGCAGGTAAGCGGCATTCTGCTGCAGGGGATTCCGCACGAGGTCGTTTTCTCCGCCACGCCGGGAGAAGAATACCCTGACAGTAAGGATGGGCCTGCGCTCTACCTGTACTATGCCCAAAAAGGGGAGGCCATTTTTGATATTGCCCGCCGTTACCATGCCCGCGCCAGCGACCTCGCCACGGCTAACCACCTGACCATCCCGGAAGGGCAGAGCGCCCAGGAGCTTACTACTGACGCAACCTGCCTGCTGATACCGGCAGCTTTGTGAAAGGGGATGCTGCAATGACACAGGATCAAATTTATCAGAACATTGCACAGCGTACTGGCGGCGATATTTATATCGGCGTGGTCGGCCCCGTGCGCAGCGGCAAAAGCAGTTTCATCAAGCGCTTTGCGGAGCTGATGCTGCTGCCCCGCATCAAAAACGAAGCACAGCGCGCCCGCGCCAAGGACGAACTGCCCCAATCCGCTGCCGGGCGGACGATCATGACAACCGAACCAAAGTTTATCCCGGAAAAAGCGGTCAGCATTGACCTGAAAGCCGGCGGAAGCTTCCGCGCACGGCTAATTGACTGCGTGGGATATATGGTGGATGGTGCCCTTGGGCACGAAGAAAACAACGCCCCGCGGTTGGTCAAAAGCCCTTGGTTTGACCAAGCGGTTCCCTTTGACCAGGCAGCTGAAACCGGCACCCGCCGGGTCATCCGCGAGCACGCCACCATCGGTCTTGTTGTAACAACGGACGGCAGTGTGGCGGAACTCCCACGTGAAAAGTATCTGCCCGCGGAACGCCGCATCATTGCCGAACTGGATGAAATCGGCAAGCCGTATCTGATTTTGCTGAACTGCACAGAACCGGACAGCGAACCTGCCCATACGCTTGCTGCCCAGATGGAAGAAGCCTATCATCACCCGGTTTGCCCCATCAATGCCGTCAACCTGACAGCGGAACAGCTAAACAATATCCTGCAAAAGCTGCTTTATGAGTTCCCACTGCGGGAAATTGCCGTTTCGATGCCGTCCTGGGTTACCATGCTGGAACCGGGGCACTGGCTGCAAAGTTCTGTCTACCAGGCCCTGCTGGAACTGGCCGGCAGCGTGCACAAAATGGGGGATATGACCCGCGGCAAGCCCCAGCTGAACTGTGCCAACACAACCGGCGTTACCCTGACCGGCATGGACCTTGCCTGCGGCCAGGTGCAGCTGCGGGTTGGTATTGAGCCCGATATCTTTTTCAAGATTTTGGGCGAGGAAATCGACCTTCCCATCACAGATGAAGCCAGCCTTTTGCCCTGTATGCTGGAGCTGACTAAAGCCAAAGCGGCGTATGACAAAATCAAAAGCGCCTTGGAGCAGGTTCAGGCCACTGGGTACGGCATTGTTATGCCCGGTATTGAGGAACTGCACCTGGAAGAGCCCGAAATCGTCCGCCAGGGCGGGCAGTATGGGGTACGGCTTTCCGCCAGTGCCCCCAGCCTGCACCTGATGCGCGCGACCATCCACACCGAGCTTTCGCCAACCGTTGGCAGCGAGGAGCAGGGAGAAACACTGATCCAGGGGCTTTTGAAAGACTTTGAGAGCGACCCCAGCAAGTTGTGGAGCACCAATATTTTTGGCAAAAGTCTGAACGAACTGGTGAATGAGGGTTTACAGGCCAAACTTATGCATATGCCCGCCGAAGCCCGCACCCGCCTGCAGCAGACACTGGAACGCATTATCAATGATGGCTGCGATGGGCTGATCTGCATTTTGCTGTAAGGAGGTGCCGCATTGTTCAGGCAAAAAAGGCTGGCCAAAGCTGCACAAATCCGGTGTGAGAACACCCGCCGGGCGTTCCACCTCTCTTTGCAGCAACTACGCCAGAACGAAGCCGCCTTCCAACAGGCGCAGGAAGACTTTGCCATCGAACGCACCATTTATGAGCACGCCGCCTTAATGTGCCACTGCCGGGCAATCTTGCGAGAACTGAGGGGGAGTGGCACATGCCTGCATCTATAATCGCTGTGGGTATTTTCTGTCTGCTGGTCACTGCCCGCGCGGCTGCCTGCCGCCGCTGGCCGCTGCTTGGCATTTTTGGTGGGGCAGCATGCGGTCTGGCCGGGCTGGGGGCAGTGGCACTGCTTGGCCCTTTAACGGGCGTCGCTCTGCCGCTGAACGCCCTGACTGCGGGAACCGCCGTTATCTTAGGGCTGCCGGGTGTAATTCTATTGATGGTGCTAAACCTGTTATAGTATTACTTTT
>UMKG01028842.1_pt1 | contig 22432 bp, 29 predicted proteins | sample 1966261 | NCBI WGS metagenome assembly UMKG01 (sample SAMEA4836169, study PRJEB28245) | human gut metagenome | biome: gut microbiome; material: fecal sample | place: Denmark | collected 2008 | reverse complement strand
ATTAAAAAAATTAGTACAACTATTGAAGGGAAACGTTTACTTTTAGAATTTGAAACGTCAACAAACGAAACAAAAAAATATTATATATTTGCTGATGAAAGATATTCCGATATAATTTTAACTTATGAATTTATTCAAGATAAAATTATTAACACAATAAAGGATAATCAACCATTTGTAATATGTGACGAATATCCACGTCCACAAATTAGAATCGGAAATTCTGAGAAGGACACAACATTAAGACAATTTTCTATACGTAGAACTATATAATATGTAAATTAAAGCCATGGGTTAATCGCTCATGGCTTTTTACAAATGTTTTATCATGTTTAATGTTTTCGTTATTACTTTTCCGGCCATTGCTCGTGAAACTCCAACTCTCTTAGCAATTTCACGATATGTTATTCCCTGCAAAAATAAACAAAAAATATGATAATCTCTTTCAGATAAAGTGCTTTTGCATTTTTGTAGTACCTCATTGACTAATACTTTTTCTATGGCAGCAGCTTCTGTATTTTCATCGGACGGAATAAAATCAAGCAATGATTCTGATTCGTCTGTTTTTAACACTTGGTCGTAATATAACAACCGGTCTTTAGGAATTTCACCCTGCCTTTGCATTCGGTTCCATTCTTTAGAAAATTCATTGTACATACAACGGTAAGCGTATGTACTAAAAGCGCAATTGTCTTTATTATATGATATTACAGCGTTACAAAAACCAATTGCAGCGATGCCAAACCATTCTTCTTCCGAAAGGTTGTGCTTTGCCAAAAATGAAAAAATAAGCTTATAATTTTTTTCTGCCAAACATTTTTGTTCTTCTGTCAATTATTAAACATCCTTTCGTTTTTATTGCATTTGAGTATGTCTACTTGTTTTTCTGCTTTACTTTGAGTCAGATGGCTGAAAATATTTTTTGTGTTTACTTAATAATTAATCTTTTTTTGCATCTACATATTATAAAATACATAAATTTGGAAAATGATTTTTATGTTTATATATTTAAAAACACATAAACTTTAGTGAGTAGTTTTGGACTCTCACTATTCGGGGGCAAAATCACCCGTAAGAAAAGATTATACGGTTTCTATTTCTTCTTCAATTCCAAAATAATCTCTTGCTTCTTTGAAACTTTTTTCTGTTACTTGTCCATCATTCATATACAAGGTAGACATTGCTACATTTCTTGCATTATTGAATTCGGCATCTAATTTGCCATGGTTCTTTCTATGACTTTTACATGCAGGATTTGCGCATATAAATACGGCTCTGGATTTTCTTTGTCCCGGTGCGTAATTTCCGCACACACTACATGCCTGTGCATTATAGCATGGATTAACCTTTCTTACTATAATACCATATTTTTCTGCTTTATATGTAGTGTATTGCTGCATTTTGTAATAGCTCCAGTTTCGTAAAATGAAATCATTGGTATCATAACCAGTAAGGTTTTCCAAATTGATATACTTTGCATTATTTTTCAATGCAAAATCCACAATTCTCTTACTAATCATATGGCAGTATGTATTTGCAAAATGAGATTCAGCTTTAGCAACACGTTCTAATGCTTTCAGCTTTTTTGTCCTGCCGTGTCCGCCAGAAGCATCTTTCAATGATTTTTGCAATCTTCTTCTCTGTGCCTGTAATTTTGTGCGCACCCTAAGGAATTCGTCTGCGCTTCCAATAGCTAACCGTTCATATTCGTTATTGTTTAATGCACACATAGCAGGCACGGCAACACCTAAATTTACACCAACAACAGTATTTTCGTCCAATGCACGAACTTTTTTAGGAATTGACAGCACCAAATTTAAAATAATTTTGTTTTTCTCAATTCCAATGCGGCTTCCACAAAATTGATATTCTCCGGAATACATTTTTAGTAAAGTGGCAATCAATTCATCTTTGTTCTTTTTGTGCCGGGCGGCACCTAAATTAATTTTAAAACGTGCAATCGTAGGATTCCCTAAACCTCCAAAATTAAAATATAAATTGGTGTCGTTGTCTCGGATATGCTCGCTTAATTCTTCAAAAGAGCCATAATCATGAGTAAAACTCATATTATCTTTATTGATAGAAAAAGGACTATCTGCTTTATAGGTAATAACTGATGATTTCCCGTCCAATACTCTTTTGCTATTTACCATATCTCTAATTTTTTTCTTTAAATCTTGCTTAAATGCGAATCCGTATGAGTTTAATGGATTTTCAATATCTAATTCATCGAATAAACTTCCTTTACTACTTCCTTTCACGCGGAGTCCATAATTAATCAAATCATTAATTAACTTATTCCTTTCACTGAAATTCATTGTTTGCCCGCCGTTGTGCAGCAACTCCAATATTACATAACTAATAATTGCATTCTTGCGGATAGCCTCGCTTGCCATCGCATTGCGAACTAAATCATATGTATAATCTGTTACGTTTGCCTGAGTAAGCATTCCGGATTCTTCAAATTCATTTTTCTGCTCCTCTAAAGAAGCCAATTTGTCTTTGATTTTTTGTTTTTCTTTCGTTTTTGTCAGTTTGTTTTTATAATATGCAATCTTATCAATATAAGACTGCTTCGTGTAACTCATTACTTTCTCTTCCCATTTTGGTCTATCGGAAAAAGTTGGGATTAATGTAAGTTTTCTCGTGATTATACTTCTATCATTCATAAAATATTAGACAGCTTCTCGCATTTTAATTATGGAAAGAACTGTCGTCCTCCTTTCGTTTTCATGTCCCATGGTTTTTCACCTTTTTTGCGCCTACATATTAATACTATTTTGCGTTTACACATTAAAATATATTATTAATATATAAACTTTAGCGAGTGGCAACACCCTCACCATTCGGCTGCAAAATCAGCCGCTATAAATAATATGTCTGTTTTAAGACGAAGTGAGAATCGTATTATGAGCGTTTTTTATTTTCTTTTATCGCGAGCCATTGAGCGAAACATCATTAATAACATTTCTGATACCGGCCGCTCTCTGTCTCTCCGTTTTGCCTTTTTGATTGATTTAAGCTCATAAAATTTTCCGCTATAATGAATTTCTCCCGGAACGTATACTCCAATATTATACGGAATTTCATGTTTTACTTGTTCAAACACATCTTCTGGCATTATGTAGTAATTATAATCGCCAAAGAAGTTATGACCGTTTGGTGAATGAAAATCTTCGATGGATGACTTCACTTCGTAACAATAGAAATCACCCTTTTCAATTCCTGACACTGAATTATTTAGTGGCTTAAATTTCATAAAATCTACTCGTTTTGAGTGTGAAGTTGAGTAATCAAAAGTCACTTCTCGCGCCCAATAGATTCTTGGGTCATTGGACGGGCAAACAAGATTTTTAGTAGCCTCTGATAATTCTTTTGTTATTTGTGGTCTGTTGCTTGTCATAAAGCACCTCCAGTTACTCTAAATCAACAATTTTTTGAGATGTCGTTCCATCCTCGTATCTTTTCGTCTGTAATATGCCGTTTACATATTTTCCTACTTTGTCTTTATATTTTTGGTAAGTAGACATCCCTGAAAATTCATATTGCTCTCCTTGGTATTCTACCGTTATTAGATAAGTTCCCGGTATACACACATACTCAAACTTCCCGGTCATTGGGCTATACGCATAAGAACCATGCGGGTATTGGTGGTACTGATTTACAACTTTAACTTTTACTGTGGTTCTTTCTATATCAACATTCGACAATGTGACGATTTCATCACAGCCGGTTACGGATATGGTTAATAGCAAAATTATGATACTACATAATATTTTCTTCATAATTATCCTCCTGAAAAAATTTTGTTATTTGTTGTGGCTTATTTTTCTCCTCTTTGTACAAAGATATTAGATTTTAAGGTACACAACGGGCGTACGCCACGGTTGTCGTTGCAACTGCGGCCGAAGATATAACCAGATGGCGCAACAACTATTAGGCAACGACAATACTCCCATTCTCTTTCTGCTATAGACCACGGTGTAATTGTCCAGTAACAGTTTGGTAAATCATTATTTACAAGCAAATTGTTGTACTCTCTCACCTCATCAAAAGTAAGTGGACGGACATCACATATACAATTGATAAATTCGGTTTGATTATCAAGGCTCGTTAATGGAACCGATTCTTTAATGAGATTTTCTTCGCCGACATTTTTTAGAATAATCGGTCTAATTTTTTTGTCAACATATTGCTTCAATGCGGATTTATTATAGTCTCCTGTATTTTCATCAAACTGGACATCTCTTGCCATGAGATTTTTTGAAATCACTTTTGTGAAATCATACCCTTGCTTTAAAACAATAAACTCATGGGCTCCAATCAAAAATGTTTCGCCGGGGTTTAAAGACTGCAAAATAACTTTTTCTTTTTTCGTTTTACTATCTATATTAATTGAGGTTCTTTTAAAGAACATATCTATTCGCCCCTTTCTTCACTTACTTTTTCAACAATTGTTTCAATAAGGAATTTTACTATTTCGGCCTGAGTATGTTCTTCTTTTGCGAAATCTAATACTTCTTCTGTAAGAAAATTCGTATTTACATCATTCATATATGTACGAATCATGGAAGCATTTTCTCTCAGGTTAAATGGTGTAAATTCCACTTTTCGCTGAAATCTTCTTAATAAGGCTTTATCTAAACGGTCCTCTCGATTGGTTGCAGCAATAATAACTTGTCCGTCAACCAATTCGTCTAACGCCTGCATTAGTGCAATAGTTGTTCTTCCTAATTCTCCATCAGCGCCGGAGCCGTCCCCTCTTGCTAATCCGATGCAGTCAATTTCATCCAACATAAGAACGCACTTTTGGCCTTTGCAATAATCAAAAATTTGATGTAAATTTTGAGCCGTTTTGCCTAAATAGGATTCAATTAAATAAGAAAAGTTCAAATAAGCATATGGCATCCCTAATTTGTAAGCAACATATTTTGCAAATTCTGTCTTGCCGGTTCCCGGAATTCCATATAGTAATGTATTATTCATGTATGGAATACCATATTCAAGTAGTTTGGTGGTTGTTTTGACTCCGGTTTCAATTTTTTTATATAATTCTTTCTGCTGCTCACCAAGATAGTATCTGGATTCGTTAAAATCTGATACATCAACCATTTTCATTAACCCTTTTAAGTTATATGGAAGCTCGAAAAGGTTTGTAGAGCCATTCTCTAATAATTTTTTATAATATGCTGTTTGCCCGGCATTCTTTTTTGTTGTATCATTAATGCAACAACAAATTGCTTCATTTTTTGCATCTTGAATTCGGTTTTCAGCTAATGCTTTAATACATGACAGCATATGATTATCCATTCCCATAATCATTTTCCTTTCTGTTTTTTTTGATTCAAATATATTGTCTTATTACTAATATGTCTGCTGATAGATAAAACAAAAACCGTATTATGAGCAAAAATATTTATGCTTTGCGTTTGATATTATGTTTTCGCTTGGGGAATTTGCGTCTTTCTATCATTGGACGAGTGCCAAATTCGTCCTTTATCATTGGCGTTGATGCAGTTTTGCTAATTTCCACATCATATTTTTTGCATAATGAGAGAAACAATCTTTTGTTAAACGTCATGTATCATCATTCCTTCCTGTTAATATAAGATTTTAACCGTAATTTAAGTATTTTAGCTAAATCCTCATCATTAATTCTTCCGGAGCGGCATAGCATAGTGATAAACATTATGTCAGCGAATACATCTCCGCCCATCCAAGGGCTTTTTGGATTTACTTTTTGTGCTATTATTTAGATTAAAATGACATTTTGTTTTGCAAATTTAATTACAATAATCATCTGTTATATAATATCTGTCCATAATTCTTTGTATTCTCTTATCTGAATAATCTAGTTTTGATTTAGAAGAGCAGCCTGCATTCAAATCTTCTAATCCATTACTAAAATAATATTCAATATTTTTTATAATTGCTTCTTTTGTGGAAATATAACCAAATAATATATCCTCTAATATATCATTGTTGCAAAACGAACCACAAAAATCTTGTGGGGGCCCATATGTATCCTTAATATATTTAAGGTCACTTCTTGCTTGTGTTATGCTAATATTTTCATACATAGTTTTCTCCTACTCTTTCCAAAGTTTTGGTGTTCCATCGGCATTTACGAGCATCGTGAAATTTCCATAATTAGAGGTCCCTGAACTTATGACATACATAACTTTTGTGTCTTTGTCATATACGACATCAAAAGAGTCGTAAGTTTCTACTTCTATAAATGTTGATGTCATATCTGCATGTGACATATCTGCATGTGTTTCTTCGTTCATCGGGTCAGAACAACCGCTTATTGCCAAAACTGTTACTGTTAACAAAAATGCCAAAACTATTTTCTTCATAAATTTTCCTCGCTTTCCAACAATTCAGGATTGTCAAATATATTTCCGATTATTTCAGCGTTTATATGATGCATTTTTAGATAACATATTTCCGTATCGCTCAATAAAGGAATATTTTTATCTGCATCACGCTTTGCAATCGGAACTAAATGATATTGCCAGTCAGTTTCGTCAATTTTAACAACGGCTTTCCATTCATATCCACTTGTTTCATCTTTTAATAAAAGAATGTCGTTGTTAAAAATAAGGTTTTTATTATCGTCTTTGATATGTGTGTATAGACGAATGGTATTAGAGTCTAGCATTACAGACGTGTTAATATAGCGCCCGCATTGACCAAGATACGCAAGCCCCTTATAAGATATTAAACAATGACATATAGCCCATTTATCGTTGTCAATTCGTTTGCCTTTCCACAAAACCCTATTGTCTATTTTTCTTTTTTTCTTTCTTTTAAACATGTATTTTATTTCCTTTCCTGCTAAAACTTAATTATTCTCTTCTTGCAAGGTTTTTAACTTTGCCTTTTCTTCTTTCTTTATCCACTTATCAATTAGTTTTGCTTTGGCTTCGAATTCTCCTAACTCCATTCCTGCAAGACATCCACTAGCGTATGCGTCCTCATAACATCTATCTATTGCCGTATAAAATTCATCACAAAACAATTCAGTAAGAGGACATTCCGAACACTTGTAATTTTCATGGTGGCATTTAGTTCTTGTGTGCACACACTCTCTATATTCCATTTTTTCGACTTTTTCCGGCAACTTAATAAGTTTTCCCTTTTCCTCTAAATCCTCATAATCTTTTAATTTAAAGTACACTTGCAGCCAATATTCAGCATTATCAATCAACGTAGGTATTTCTTTTCCGCTATTAGTTAATCTTTTCATTATTTACTCCTTTATATCAATGATTTCTTTGCACTCAACAACTTCAAAATCCCTATCCCAAGAAGAACAACCACTTTCGGCTTGTTTTCTTGTTCGATATGTTTTGACTGCTGTATTTTTCAGTTCGTTAATCTTAACAAAGCGAAAATCCCTTGATAAACCGCACCATATTTCAGTACGATTTCTTCTCATAATCACATATCTTGTTCGTTCAATCTTCATACAATCACTCCTTTCTCCGCACCAGTTTCCCAGTGCGGTTGTTTTTAAATGAAATCTGATAGTCTCATTTGTGCCATTTCTGCGTCTAATCTTTGTTTTGATAAATCATAATAATATTTATCTAACTCAAAGCCGACAAATTTGTATCCTGTATTATGGCAAGCAATAAGGCTTGAAGCGCTTCCTACATGAGTATCAAGAATAATGTCGCCGGACTTTGCATATCTGCTTAAAAGCCATTCGTATAAAGCAACTGGTTTCTGCGTTGGATGTATTCTCTTTTCGTTCAGCTTTTTATTTCCTTGCTGAACAGTTCCTTCGGAAATGGATTTGCCTTGAAACATTCCATTCCACATATATCTAAATATACGAACAGAATCAATCAGACTGCAGTATGCAATTTCACAATCTGAAAAAGTGGTTTTATCATTACATTTATCCCAAACAATTCTTCCTGCTCCAAAAGAATAATCAAAATAATTGCATCCCCATATAATTTGGTTTTTTGAAACTCTGGTCAACTCTTCAAAATAACTACTGTCTGGAACATCCCAATTATCTATTTTTTCATAAATCCTTTGAACACCTATCGGACTTATTTTTCTTCCATAAAACCCTCTGCTGTTAGGCCCTTTAAAATACGGTGGGTCTACAATCGCAAGGTCGAAATATTTATCTGGAAATTCTTTCATTCCCGACATACAATCCATATTGTAATAACCAAAATCTAACATCTTGTTACTCCTTTCTTATAATTCCATTAAGTCAATTGCTTTTTCTCGGAAATTAGCAATCATTTTCGGATTTCGGCCGCTTTCGTTCATCAATATCTTTACTAAAGATTCGTTTACGACCAACGAATCTACACATTTATGTTTGCTTTGACATAATCCGTTATCATAGCATTCTCCGCCGCACTCCGGCATCCCGTCTGTGTTATTACATATTCTCATTGCCTGCTCCTTTCTCTTCTTTAATGCAATTCATCTTTTTGAATTTTCCTTTATACTCAAAATTAATATTTAAGTTATATTTCATGCATTTCGCTTTTCCAAAATCATAAATAGGATTATTATCACGCAATGGCATATACAAAATTTTGAGATAAGGACAATCAGCACATTTCATTAAATCACTCTCCTATTTTTACTAAATCAACCTTACACTTTTTCAGTATTCTTTCCAAACATTCATCGTATCTGCTATCTGTAAGGATTCCATGAATATGTAACATAACTGTACTATTCACTAACTCATCCCATTTTTCAGCATTTTTCAATTCATACCCCTGCCACTTATATTGCTCGCTAAGCTTATCAGACAGCGCTCCAAAACTAAACCACAATTCTTTCATGTTTATACCTCCTTTATGGATTTCTATAATTAATATGTCTGTTTTTGAACAGAGTAAAAACCATATTATGAGCATTTTTATGTGAAATGGGTTTTGAATCAAAATACTTCCCCACCATAGCGGGATTTTCTTCATATACGGAATTATATTATGAGTAATTTTCCCCCCAATATCGTGAGGTCTTTTCTTGCTTACAATATCTATGATTAGGGACTTTGCGGATATTTTTGTCATATATGAAATCATATTATAATGAATTTATCTCACCATGATGGGATATATCATTTCCCCTCCTTATAGGGATTTACAGGAAAGATATTTTCCCAATATTTTGTTATATATGAGAATTTGCATTCCCCAGTATTAAGGAAGTCATATTTTACCCCAACATATCAGTGGACTTCTACAATCTCTTTTTCTCTCAATGATGGTGTTGTTATTATTTATTTCTCCCCACTATGGCAGTTTTACTTATCTCCCACTATGACGGTATCATTTTCTTTACCACATCATCTCTTGCCCCCACAATAGAGGGAGCTCCCCTAAGCCGGTTTCATTCAATAAAGAAAAAATGCAGGGTTTTTAGAGGGGAAATTACAAGCAGGGTACATCCCAACGCAAAAAAAGCTCCCTTTCGTCCAATGATGATTTACTCTCACTGGCAGCAGGAAGCAGTTCTATGGATTTTCCTTATATATGAATTCTATATATATCATCTATTTACATCTCTTTTACACTCTCTTTTTACAGGATTGAAGGGAAATTCAAAATGGATTTTGATTTGAAAAATAAGGTTAAGTATAAACCTAATATACAATTTGTTAAAAAGTATATATACCTTTTTCTTGCTTTTGACATAAAACAGACATATTAAAAGTATCATAAATAAAGGAAGGTGATAATATGGCACTTGCAAAAAGTTGGTTTAGCATTCATCCAACAAATGGGAAAGTACATACTGCTGCACAGTTTAATGCTAAGTATAATCATAATTATAGAGAAAAGACACCGATTAACGCAAATCCGGAAAAAGAACATTTAAATGAAGAACTGATAAAGCTAGAAGAGGATTCTTTTCAAGCAGCATTTAAAAAGAAAATTAAACAAATGGATTATTATAATACTCATAAAGTACGCAAAAATGCGGTACGTGGCGTTGAATTCTCTCTTAATATTGGGACCGGAGAACTACCAGAAGGGTTTGATTTAGATGTATGGAAAGAAAAAAGCGTTAATTGGATAAAAGAAACCTTTGGAGATAATGCTATTTCGGCAGTTTTACATATGGACGAGACAAGTCCTCACATTCATTGTATGGTTATACCGGAAGTAGATGGACGGTTATGCGCCAAAGAGATGTTTGATTATAAACATTTAGAGCAGTATCAGGAATCATTTGCGCAGGTAGCGAAAGAATGCGGTCTTGATTCTCGCGTAAAACATTCTCGCGCTCACTATAATGATATTGCCTTATTCTATACCGCTATCAATGATGCTGCTATTGAAAAATTGCCAACGCCAGCAAAAGGTGAGTCTGTAGATGATTACTTTGAAAGAGTGCAATTGATATTTCAAAAGAAAATCTTTCAAAACTTAGATGTCAAACGAAAAATGGAAAAAGAGATTGATGAAATAAAAAATAATTCTCTCGATGAAACTGCTGAAAAAATTCGTATGATTCAAGAGGTTGAAGAGTTAAAGAAGATTATGGGAAATAATGTAGCAGAAATGAAGCGTAAACTGCAATTAGTAGAACGTATCAATTACGCTTTAAAAGAATGCCCGGATGAAAAACTAGTATCTGAATCAGCAAGAAATATTGAAGCACTAGTTAATTGGGCGAAAGAACAAGAATTGGATATAGAAAAAGAGCATGTCAATTAAGCAATGCCATTAAATTAAGAAATTTCAATATAAAAATACCCCTCCCAAACCTTTAATAAAAAGAAAAGGGAGGGGTATTTTTATTATTACATATTGTTCATAAGACCTATTGTGTTATATTGGCTTAAAAACATATCATAATAAGAATCATACGTTTTAGATAATGAGTATACGTTAATATCACTACATATAGGACTTGATATATCTGGCATATTTTATCTTTCTTCCTTATTTTTCAATAGTTGCTCCGGATTTTGCTTCATAGCATCCATATACATACGTAAAGCTCTTTCGGTAGCAATCGTTTTGGTTTGTCCAAGGTTTTCACAAAACTGCTCAAATTCCTCATGCAACGTCTTGTCGAGATATAAATTCAAATATCGACCGTCTTTCTTTGGTCTAGGCATTCGTATCACCTACCTCGCCACTTGTATCATTTTTTCTGGCTGTACACGAATCATCGTTATCCATTACAATTACAGGTTCTACCCAATAAGCCAGATATTGCATAGGCCATTCGTTACGAGCCTTTTCTCTACAGTATGCATCAAATATTTTTTCAAATTTTTCAGAAAATGGCTCGTAGTCAGTGTTGGCATCAACGAAGCCTGAATTTTTACTTTCTTCTTTGAGATGGTTGCACTTGTATTTCCACCATTCATTCCAATGAATTGTTTCCACAGGAATCTTATTTTCATAAAGAATGATAACAACCTCACCGTCATCTTGCTTTTTCATCATTGCTGATAGACGATAATTATTCTTCTCGGCCTCTTCATAAGAAGGATATGTATAAGGGAACAATATTTCAAACCCAATACTTCCGTCTTCGCAATAATCTTCAAAAGAACCTCCAAGTTTGTAGCCAATTTTCATTTTTAGTTTATCCATTTGCTTCATCCTTTCCGTCTAAACTATAAACTCTATTTGCAATAAATTCTGCCTTAATTATTATAAACATGACGAAGGAAATTTAAACCTCCACCAACACCTATATAGTTCCTTACACACATTCACAATACTATATAGGAGTATTACTACCAGACCGAACTAATCACCACATATATATTCGTTAACATTATTATAACGCATAATTCAATATTATTCAACTTCTAAAACAATAAAAAATCAGCCTTTTTAAAGTAACCACATCTAATCATTATTACGAAATCGGCTGTCTGGTTTGTGTACCGTGTAGCATAAGGATATTCACGACAGGAATATCAGTATTCCAAAACGGATATAGTAATTCCATATAGAATACTTTTATTCAGACTAACTAAAAAAATCCAGGCCTAAAAGCATATCTATTTTAAGATTTACGCAAATAAAAAATGCCTATCGTGGGTTTTATACCTCGATAGACATTTTCTTTTTTTACTTGAAGATTAAATTAATTCACATAACACATTGCCAACATAACAATAATGTCTTTTCTGGACATGATTAATATTATTTCCATGATAGTATACTGGGTAATCAAAACGTCCATTGCCATTTGCTCTGTTTAACGCATCATCTAGCGTATTAACAAGAGATTTTGAATCAGCAACTAAACCCTTATGATACAAGAAAACAGAATCTCTATGATATTCTGCTCCGTATTCCTTTACATCATAGTCATCAATCAACCACATGTCTTTTTCCGGAGAATATGACACTAAATACATTATTACACCTCCAACGAAATACAGTCTGCATTTGGCAGCGCAATATCTGTTGTGCTCGCCACAAACACATTGTCGTAATCAGGAACAAGAGCTTCAATAAAGGATAATGTCTTCTCCTGATTAGATTCATCCAGTTCATTAAGGTTGTCGATAAACAACATTTTATTGCCGGCTACTCGGTTAATGGCATTTAAAATAATCATGGTAACAATAACCTTTTCGCCATTGGACAGCATAGCATAATCTCTTGCCATATTGTCTTTACAAAAAATACACTTAACACCATTGTCAACGATTAACTTGACAGTAAAAGGAACGCTCATTGCCTGTGTGGTTTTAAGGATTTCGTCATTAAACACGGCAAAATATTTTTCCAACACTTTTTTTACCACGGTCCCTTTTGGGTCAGTGACTTTCACAAGTGCATCATACAATTTAGCCCGAATAGATACCTTTTCGCATTCGGCTTTTGCTTTTGTGTATGCCTCAAAATCCTCTAAGGCTTTCTTTTTCATATCAATATCTGCTCTTTTCATCGACAAAAGGTCTTCGTCAATTACCTTGATTTTAGGCTGAATTGGTTTTTCCGGCAATTTAAATGCCGATAACTGTTTTTTTAAGTTCATATAATTCTGATACTTACTAAAACTATCCTGCAAAACTTCGATTTGCTTTGTCAAGGCATTTTCATACACTTTTAGTTCAGCGTATTTCTTATCACCGATTGCAAGAATTTGTTTGTTCTTTGCAATAGATGCCTCTAATTCTCCTTTGATTTTTGTTTTGTCTGTAGAACAAACCAATTTTTCCGAGATTGGACAAATATTCGTATTTAAATTGTCCAGTGTTTTCTTAAAAAGGCCCATATTGCTTTTGATTGTGCTGCAATAATTTCTGACCTGCATCATCTGCTCCTGCACGGCCTTTTTGTCCGCTTTGGCTTTTTCTAAATCTTCTTTTTTAGATTCAAAAGTATGCGCTTTCTTTACCTTTTCTTCTAACTCAGATTTCTGATTTGCCATTAACTGATATGTCTTTACTGCTTTTTCATATTCTTCTTTGGCAATTTTATTTGCCTTAGCCGCAGAAATCATTTCCTCAACTTCTTTGATGGCTTTGTGTAAATCTTCTTTAGAAAAATTAGGTTTAGAAATTTCATTGCATTTGCTCCGCTGTTCCTTCAACATTCTGTTGTAATTACGACGAGTCGCATAAAAATCCGAATACAGTCCGGATAATTCAGCCGGACCAAATTCATATCCCAGTTTATTTTCTAATGCAAGAAAAGCATCCTCTGGGAAATCAGCTGGCAAAAAGTCAACCAAATCATCCATGGTTAATTTCTGATTTACCTTAGCATTTAAGTAATCTGCCAACTCCTGAGAAGATAATTTTTCAAATAACTCCGATGATGATAATACCCGGAAATCTTCTGCTTTCATCTTCGTTTCTTTCATCAAAGCATCGTAAAATTCTGCTTCCGTAACGTATTTGTTATCAGCTCGAAATTTATTCTGCTTCTCACGAGACAAAATACGTTCATAGGTATTTCCCTCTGTCGTAACAGAAATCGTAGCTATTGGACAGCCTTCACGAATAAAGACCTTATCCTTATTTGTATTGCCAAACAAAGATTCCATTGCCTGAAAGAAAGATGTTTTTCCACTTCCGTTTGGAGCAATTAAGGTGCCAATTTTAGAATTTGGAACATACTCCATTTTTTCAATCCCTTTAAAACCCTCAATTGCAATTTTCTTAATCTTCATAATTACATTCCTCCTTAATTTTAGTTTTATATATATAATATGTCTGTTAAAGGCAGTAAAAAAGCGAAGAGCCTATAAGCCCCTCGCTTTACATTGGACGGAAAAATACTATTTAAGCCATCGTTTTAGCCATTTGCAGTCTAGCTTATAAGCTAAAAATAATATTCCAACCTGAGCTGCTGTGTATAATAAGCACAGCAGCGTTGGAAGGCAGATACCCCATATGGGAATAATCAAATGGCATTTTATACGAAATAGCAGTAACACAACAGATACAACAATTCCGCTAAGCATTAATCCTTTGCTTTTCATGAAACATGCAAAAAACATGCTATCCTCTCCTTTTTTCAACTTTTATTTTTTTTGCTTTTACTTTTTTGGCTTTCACTTTTTTCTTTGTCTCTTTTTTCGCTTTAGTTGTAGCTTCTTTAGCAACTTCCTTTACGGAAGAAAATTTATTCATAATATATTTAGGTACGGTAGAGCCTCCTGCAATAATCATTGCTCCTCCATATACAACAATAAACGCTTTAATTAGGAATCTAACAATTCCCTTTGCGATTGATACAACGACACAAATTACTGCGATGAAAGCCAAAACTCCAATAATTGTAAGTAATATTTTCATAATTACTTCCTCCTTTCATCTTTATATTATTAATATGTCTGTTTTGGCTCGCCATGAAAACCATATTATAACGATTTTTTACTTTGATATAGTTGCCCCAATATCTCTCAATTTGAAGTCAGAATCCTTAATTCCGTAAGACCGTTCCCAGTCGTTCGCTAAAATTAACTCAGCCCAATCAAAGTGAGAATCTGAAAAGCCTTTCCATTTATCGTCATAAGTTCCTTCTTTTTTCCGCCAAAATTTGTTATCGGTATAAAATAAACTTTTCTGACCATTAGTATTTTTGCTTTGTGTTTCTGCTTCTGATAGTCCGGCAATACATACATGCGCTTCTAATTGTTTATGCCCCAGACAATACGTTACTTTGTGTCCAACGCATCCTCTATGTCCGGTACAATAATTTGTTTTGTAAGCAGTAGCCTCATGCCCCTGACATTCATAAAACCATGTAAATACTCCGTTGGTGCTATAAGTTCCTGTAAAACTCTTCACAATACGTTTTTGCTTTTTGTTTACATATTTAGCATCCAGCATAAGATAACCGTCTTGTTTTTTTATGGAAGAGCCATATTTAGCAATGCTTTGTAAATTATTACAATAAGCCAAATATTTGCCATCTCGTTTCGCAAGACCTTTTACCAATACCAAACTTTGCGTTTTAATAGCGTTTTCTATTTTAAATTCATCAAAATCCGCTGATTGATATACTTTACTGGCATCTTTACATTCTTCAAATGTAGTTCCTGTTTTGCTTTTGCCAGATTTCCAGTAATATGTAATACCACCTTTTGCTCCTTTCGGCACGCTATTGGCTAAATCTGGATTTTCAGCAGCATGAATTGACCAGTTACAATAAATTTTTTTGTTCAGCTTCTTTTTCTTACCGGTTCCCTTGCATCCGTTTCCGGATGGTTTTTTCTTGCTTTCTTTTCCAAAATATACAATGTCTTTATAAGATTCCGGGTCATTGCAGTAATATGTTTTATCACATTCTTTTATTTGTTTGGCAAAATTATATTTGTTGCCTTTAAAATCCTTTTTGTCCTTATACTTGCTTAATGCCCGGCAATCCATTATATAGGATTTACAATTTTTACCACTACAATAATTAGCATCTTTTGATAAGCCAATTTGATAAATATGGGTATGGTCCCACAACTGTTCTGCAAATTTAATGAAACCATCTGTATCATCTTCTTTTGCCCCAATTTCTGAACGATAAATGCTGGTTGCCGCAATTATCGCTTTTGCATTAGAGTACACCCCAGTTATCATATAATCCGTTCCGCTTAATTTATGAGCGGCGCTTGTGTTAAACTTATCTTTCGGCTTATCAAGTGTATCGTAGCCACCGCCATTATAAAAGAAATAGTTTACATTTTTCGTTCCGGTTGATGCTGTTACGTTTCCGGAAAATGGGTCTTTTGCGGTTTCAATTTTAGTATTTTTCTTTTGTTTCGCTACTTCTTCTTCTATTTCTTTCAACCATTTTTTGTCTTTCTCTAACAAATGGTCTTTTGTGGCTACTACAAGATTTTTCTCTTCTTTTCCATCTTCGATAACTGCAACATCAGAACCAAAAACATCAGCAAAAAGCTGTAAAACACCGGCGTAATAAACGCATTGTAAGCCTAATGAAATTGTTAATACGGCCGCACCAATCAAAATCCATTTGGATGCTTTCGCAGGCAGATTAATTACGTTAATAAACCCACCAAGAAATTTCCCAACAATTCCACTAATTGATTTAATTACTTTGTCTTTCCCTTTTGCTACAGGGCTTAGTTTTTTTTGCAGTTTTATTACATCTTTTCCTACTTTTGTATTATCAAATTTATTTTTAAGATGTCTTTTATGACCACGAATAGTCCTACCGGTTGCCGAACGAGTAGCCATTCTTGCCCGCGTTCGCATTCTTTGTTTTCTTCTTTCCCTTTTTAATGCTCTTTTCCGCTTTTCTGCTTTTAATTTATCTGCCTTAACACGAGTTTTCATTTCTTTTACTCGCAAATGTCTTCCATATGGTTTTACAATTTTAGCAAGTCCTTTTTGAGATTTTCGTTTTGTCCAAACAGTAGCCCTTACACCTTTTTTGGCAATTTTCATATATTGATATACTAAAAAAGCCCCTTGAACAGCATCGGCTCTATAACAAAGACAAAATACCATTGAAGATAATGATTGACCAAATCTTCTTTTTGACATTCGTTCCATTTTTTTTGCATCAGTAAATTTTTTAAGTTCTTTATCAACAGCCATAACATTTTTATCTAAAAAAGAGCCGTATTTAGTTAATTCATGTCTGCGCCATTTAGATGCCGTGCGTAAATCTGCATTAAACGCTTTTCTAATTTCGCATTTTGCATTTAGCATTTTTCGCAATCCTTCAACATCTTTTTCTGATATTTTTTTCTTAAATACCGGAATTTTATTTCCCGCCTTATCTTTTAAAAATTCTCCCTTACTATTCTTTTTATAAACTAATTTTCCTTTTTTGTCTCTTTGTTGTAATACATTCGTTTTAATATTGCAGCGCCTCAGCGCTTTATCAAGGTCTCCTAATTTTGTCTGCTTATTTAATCCCTTTTTGAGTACTCTTGCTTGTGCTCCATATAATGTAGCATTTGTCAGGGGCATCGCCCATGCTGTATAACGCTTCAACTGATGAATTGCCATAAGTGCATCTGCCTGTCCAATAGAATGCGACATAACTCGTTGATTTTTCCGAATCATTTGACGAATTGTTTTTATAGGTGCATCAGAAAAGCCGGTCGGACTTTTTTTCGTTATATTTGTATCACGAATATTTACCGGACTATTGTAAATCACACTTTCACCTTCGTCAGATTTGTTCTGTCCAAATGATTTATCCGTAAAATCATTACTTTCTGCGTGAGCACTAGATTCTTGTTTTTCTGTATTTCCAGAGGAATAACTGCTATCGTTTGCCCCAATTGACACATACTCATCTTCTTCTGCCATACTATAAACAGTAGTTTTCTCACCAGAATATGATTCATACGTCAATAGAGTGTCATTGGATGGGAAAAACTGCTCATCATTTTTTTGTGCAGCATATTCATCCGCATTTGGCAATGAACTAATATATTGCTGAGATTCACAATTTGCAGCAACATTTCTTAATTCAGACATTTCACCGGGGCTTAACATGTATGTACTTCCCATATCTGTTGTAACATAGATAGACGAATCTTGTGGAATTTTATGAATATCCCCTAACTGATAGCCGCTAGATATTTTTTGTTCTGCCGCTTCTTTACTAGTGTAATAATTTGTAATAATTTCATTGTTGTATGTCATTGTCAGCCCTGTATCAGACAATTTATCATAAAGATGCTTTTGTTCTGATTGAACAGTTATAGGTGCTGCTTCTGACATAGATTTTGAATTAATGTACATGTTACTATCTTGTGCGTAATCAATTGGTACATTTACTTTTTCTGATTCAACAATTCCGGCGTATGCTTGTAAACCGGATTGTTCAGTATACTCCTCTTTTGTATCAACCTCTGAAACAGTTGCATTTTTTTCGTCCAATGAATTATTATTATTCGCCTCACATTGAGTATTAAATCCTTCTTTATAAGGCGTTTCAGAAAAATCCGCATGGTGAACAGATGCATCGAATGGGGAAGAATTTAATTGAGATAAAATTTCTTCTCCATTTTTGCATATTTCTTGTATGGTTTTATTTATTTTTGAAGTCCCAGTAATTTTATCATATGTAATTGCTCTCGCTCTAGCATCTGGGTCTTTTGCTCGTTCTTTTGCAATCTGCTCAATCTCTTCTATACGAATAGGGTCTTCTTTGCTAATATATTCATTTGGATTATATGTGCTTTCAAAACGTTTTTCGCGTTTCTGATGCGGTTTCTTTTGTCTCTCTTTGTCTTTCTCTTTCTTCTTCTTTTTCTTTTTTACTGTTACAGTAACTTCATCTTTTGGAATTTCCTGTTTAGTTTCTTCTTTTTTAGGTTTGTTTTCTACAGATGACTTTATATCTAAATCATCTTCTTCATCTTGCTCATTTTCTTTCATATAAGCATCTAAAATATCCGGGATGTCTTGTTTTAATTGTGTAAGTTCAGATTTTCTTAATACAAAACATTCGATTCCCTGCTCATTTTCACAAAAATATTTAATTTGTTTCTTTACAGGGACAAAATCAGTATCGGATATATTTAATGCTGATAGTAAATCTTGCTTTGAATAAATATTGTATTGCGATAAAACAGTTAAATTGCCTAAACTTTTTATCTGCTCATCAACCGCCTCTAACGAGAAATTGGTTGGGGAACAATGAGGTAATAATCCACTGTTAACAAAGATTTCTATATCTCCTTGCAACAGTCCGGTATTTTCTGCAATTTTAGAACTGTAATAATCGTTAAGGTCAAATAATGCCATGAATCATTTTCTCCTTTCAAAAAGCAAAACCGGGGATTTACCCCGGCTTACATTAATCATCACGAAATTTAATAAACCGATTGTATATCCAAAGGGCGCATAAAATAATAAATACAACAATTGTAATTACTAATTGAAAATTTACTCTTTGGCTTTTTTCCGGCTTCTTTTGCTCTGAATTCTTTTTCGTATCTTTATTGGACGAATTAGATGGTATCTGTGATACTGCCGGCGTTTTCTTTTCTTCCAATGCGCATGCAATTGATGGGGCCGGAGAGTCACTGGAAATATTAAACACAGAAGCGCAGGTAACATTGTAATCTTTATCCGGATTATCAATTACCCGATAATTTCCATACGGAATTTCATATCTTCCTTCAAACTGATTGGATTGGCTTAACGGGAAACGATATGTTTTTCCGGTATCAATCTCTTTGATAAAAATATAAACGCCATTTCCGTCTTCTGACTCCATGCATTGTTTCAGTGTGTTCTGGTCATATTTTTGTAATACAATTCCAATTGAACCGGTATTTTCTGCTGCAGAAACCGTTATTGGAAATATGAACAGTGATAAAATTAACAATAATATACTTACTCTTTTCATAAATAACTCCTTTCTTGTGTAAATTTAGGACCAAATTCAGCCTCATAAGCATCTCGTTTTCTTTTCTTTTCTTCTTCCTGTTCGTAAAAAGCTTCTTGACGCTCTCTTGCCTTTATTTCTGCAACAATTGCATTATAATCTAAGTCATGGTTTTGGAACCCTAAAATATCATCAATCATAAAGGTAATGTGAATTCTGGTAGGCAGTTCTTTTAAATTATCAGAACATAATTCCCACGAAACAGGATTTGTCATTACAACATGATATTTCCCTTTTAATACAATTGGAATAAATGAAAATTGAATTGTTGGATAAACATCGCTTTTTTCATTAAGCTGCTGTAATTTTTGTGTATTTTCTTGCAACAATTTATAGCATCGCAATAAGTTAGAATCATTTGCGTTCTGAAAATATAAGTCCGCAATTAATACATTCCCATATCGCTCAAATTTAAAATTAGTTCTCATAAAAGTTGCTTTTGTATCTAATTGAATTGCTGCATCTTCTTTACATTCACCGGTGGAAATAATAACAGCAGTATTTGCTGTACGTTGATTATTTTCTTTTAAACAACACGCTGCTAATATTTCTGTGACAGAAAGTTCCTGTTCTGGCATAATAACGCCTCCCTTCAAAAATCTTCTAAATTTAATATGTCTGTCTGAAAAGGAAAAATCATACAAAATAGTTCTGGAGGTAGTAATTAGTAACAGTCCCCTTCCCTTCTCAGGTTTACACTACCTATACATATAGTCTGTGAAAAAAATGAGGGTGGTAAGAAAATATATTGTTTTTGCTTTATAATTAACGTATTTTCGCTATTTTAAGATTTTTATTGAAAAAGAAATAGAAATATCTTATAATAAAAAAGAAGGGAGGAATAAAAATGACAATTAAAGAGATAATCGCAAGGGAAAATGTTATTATAACCTTAGACGATGGCACGGAAATGGATTCAGAAAAAACTCCGGAAGAATTGCTGTTTATTCTTTCAAAAGGAAACACAATTAAAGATTTAGACCACGATGAATTAACAAAAGCTTTTGTTGATGGCTGTGAGAAAGACATGATGAAAGCATTCGTTCAAAACTATGACTTTTGGTTAGGGCGATACGAAAGTGGTTATTGGGACAAAGAAACATTTGAAAAACGATTGGGTAAAACAAAAGACCATCCTTTCCGAAGAATTTCTGATGGAGAGGAAATGTGGGAAACATTAAAAAAGAGTTTATAACAAAAAAGAGTAGACATTATGCCTACTCTTTTCTTATTATGAGAAAAATTTATTTTTCGCTCGGATATGCAGTCAGAATCTTCCAACCTCTTTCCGAATTGTCTTTGGCTAAAACAATGCTGGCATCCTCTACCATCATTGTTTTCCCACTTCTGAGCATCAATTTACCGGTAATTTCTTCACATTCTTCTGGCAAATTAAGTACCAGTTTAGTTCTTACTGGGCTCAACAACCATTCTGAAATATCACTTTGGTTTAACTCATCAGAAAGAACCATTGAAACATAGTTTTCAGCATCTTCTAAGGTGTAAAATGTAGATGCCATATTAACATCTCCATAAGATAACCTCGCTGATAACTGCGCTTCACTCAAACCTACATGACACCATAAAGCATGACCATTATTGCTTTCTGCTTCTGCTAAAAACAATCCAACGGTCGACCTGATGTATGGTACTACATATTTTACTCTGTGTTCCTCGATTCTTGAATATATTGATTTTGACATAATTTGTGTCCTCCTTTAAATTTTTAATACTGTTTAATTTTTCTTATCTCGTTTGCAGCAACTATATTGTAATTGCCGGCTCCTTTTGGGGAAAAACGATAATATATATTACCGTCAGTACCTTTTAATACTTCCGTAATCATGCCCTTAGAGCCTTTTTTGCTTCCAAGAGCTGCATATTCCCCTAAATCAGCAATAATTTGAACAAAATCACCTTTTTTAAACTTTTTCATTCGCTTAAAAAGATTAAAACTTGCGTCAATCAGGACATGCGCGCAAACTGTCCCACATAACACAATGTAAAAGAATCCAAACCCATGAAAAACACACTCTTCATGAGCCGAATGAATAAGAAATGTCCAAATAAATGCGATAATCATACCGCAAACTAACGAAATACCTACAGTTACCACCTTTTTTGAATTAAATTTTGACATAATTTGTGTCCTCCTTTTAAATATTTATTTAATTTTCATACCAGAGCTGTTTTGAGGCTTCATCCTCAAAATAAAGTTTACCAGACACTTTATTTGTAAAATAAGCCTTTACAAAATAATCCGGATACATCTCATTAGACATAGATGAAAATGCACGAATTGAGACATCATATCCTTTTTCAAGTAACAAATCAATTATTTCATCACAAGGCTTTTCATCTGTTGTAATATAGCAACTTGTATTTCCGGATGAAATAGATTGGTTTACCTTTTCAATTGCCTTACGAATCTGTTCTGGCTTCATTGCTTTATATGCCTCTTTCGCTGGCAATAAGTCCATAGCAAGAAGTTCCTCCTGCTTAACTTCAATTATTTCTGTTCTTTTTGCTCTTTTAAATAATTTCATAATTGTGTCCTCCTAAAAATTTTTACATGTTTC
>UMKG01013915.1_pt1 | contig 22449 bp, 12 predicted proteins | sample 1966261 | NCBI WGS metagenome assembly UMKG01 (sample SAMEA4836169, study PRJEB28245) | human gut metagenome | biome: gut microbiome; material: fecal sample | place: Denmark | collected 2008 | reverse complement strand
CGCCGCCGATCTGCTTGCCGATAAACGCGCCGCACTCGGCAAGGCGCACGGCGCTGCAATAGCTTGCGCTGCCGTCCATATCGACATAGCTCACGCTTTTGTTTTTGACGAGCCTTATTATGACCGTCGCCTCCTGCGAGCGGTTGCCGTCGGCGTCGATGGCCTTGTAGCCGAAATAGTCGCGGCCGCGCTTGCCGTCGATGGGGGAATAGACGAAGCTGCCGTCGCCGCTAAGCTCGATGCTGCCCTTTTTGGGCTGGGTGGTGATCTCGAAGCTCACCGCATCGCCCTCGGGATCGACGGCGGCGAGCTGACCGCCGAAGGACACGCCGCGATAGGTCTCGAATTCGAAGTTTTCCGCAACCGGCGCGGAGCTGTCGGCCAGAGCCGGAAGCATAAGCGCGCACAGCGAAAGGCACGCCAGTACGGCTGCAATATATTTGCGCATAAGAAATACCTCCGTAAAATTTTCTACGGAGGTATTTTGTGAATTTTTAATATTATTATACATTTTTAGAGGCGCTTTGACGCAGCTACGTATACGCATATTGCGGTAGCCCGGTATCGAGGCTGCCGACGAAACCGTAACGTTTCGCGCTCAATCAGGCCGCACCGAGCGTAGGGGCGATCATTGATCGTTTTTTTAGAGGCGATTTTACATTCTACAAATACATTTTTTGCGGTTGCCCGACCGGAAGCTGCCGGAAAAACCGATACATATTTCAACAAGGTAGCGCCTACGGCGCGGATATAATCACACCTCATCTGCCGCAAGCGGCATCTTCCCCTCAAGCTCCGCAAGGGGAAGACAATTGGGTGCAGTGCAAATTTTGCACTAATATAGCACAATCTTGCGTTGCGCGAAACATCACGGTTTCCTCCATTGTCTCGAACCGGGCTACCAGAGATATATGTATCCGTAGCTGCGCCAAATCGCCTCTAAAAAAGCCGGTCGGGAAAACCCGGCCGGCTGTGCTGTGTTTAATTAATTACTTGGTTATCTGGAACGTCTTTGTTACAGGAGGAGCCAGATAATCGCCGCCGAGGGTCACTATAGTGACAACATAGCGTCCGGGAGCGGTCGGGAAGTCAGTTGTGCTGGAGTAGGGCTTGAGGTTGCTCTGAACTCCGGTGTAGAGGTAGTGCAGATTGGGATTTCCTACAGGCTTAGTGCCGCAAAGCAGAGTTGCAACTCCGGCAGGATCTTCAGCAAGAGCTTTTGCTTCTGCTACAGTCATCTTCTTAGAGAAGTTGCTGTTAAGCTGAATCTTCATGTCCTTGACATTCATCAGTATCATGACAGTGCCGCTTGTGTAACCGGTGTTGTAGTTCTTGTTAACTGCAACAGCCGTTGCCATATAAAGACCGGCGTGCTTGGGCGCTCCGACTGCGATGACTGTATCATCGGAAAACTGGGTGAGCTTGTCGAAGATGGTTGCCATGGTTTTGATGGTGTCGATACTTACACCAAATCTATTGAGAATTTCATCTGCGCCGGGAATCTTATCGATTACAGCTATGAAGCTGTTGAGATATTCCTTAAACTGGCCAATTGTGATGCCGCTTTCAAGCTTGTCCTTGAGTGTTGTCTTATCTATATCCAGATCTGGGAAAAACTTGGTGGCAAGATCAAAGATCTCTTTCTGCGCATTGCTGATTTTATCAACTACAGCCTGCTGATCTTTGGTCAGTACGAGGTTTACGGAAGAATCAAGGTTGGTATTGATACCGGCAAATATCATGTAAACATCAAGTTTAGGATCATTGGGATCAAGAGCTACGCCGAGCGCTTCCTGAGTGAGCTCATCGGCGTTTCCGGCATGTGCTGTGGAGAAGCTCTTCATGGTGACCTTAACGTCAGCCTTTGCAACGTCAATCGTTGCCTTAACATCATTGCAGGGCTTAAACTCGGAGTTGCCAACAAAGCTGATTTTAATGGTCTGACCGTTGCCGGCATCGAGGTTGGGATAACCGTCTTTATCAGCAATGTCTTTGCTGCCGATTTCAAACTTGAAATCAGCTATAGTGAGCGTGCCCTTTGCAGGAAGCTTGGTGTTTTCGCTATCCCAGTCGATGACGTTATCAAATATCTGCTGCTTCATATTGTCGGCAGACATATTGAACGTGATGGAAGCGCCTTCTTTGATAGCTATGGAGCTTGCTACGCGATTGTCGGCAAACTTTATGCCCTTAAATTCAGCGGTAAACGGCTTGTAGGTATAACTTCCAGCGTATGTCAGTTTAATATCGGCCTTTGTGTCTGTGAGCAGGAGCGCCTTAAGTCCTGTGTCACTAAGTGAATCATAACCGCCAAGCGCATTAATTGATGATTTACAACCGACACTTACTTCGCTTAAATCAAGATCTCTGAGCTGATTGACAAGAGCTTCGCGGATATTTTTAACAGTTAGCTCGGCGTTTACATCATTTTTGACAAATCCTGCGCTGATATTTTCAGGCTTCTCCTTGGCAGAGAACGCTTCAATGCGGTTGTCAACGAAATTGACGGTGACGGTTGCATTAGTACCATAGTGCTCCTCATCGCCTGCGTAGCTGATGGTGATAGTCTGCTGACCTTCGGCAACGGTGCCGGTGTAAGAGAACTTGTCATAGGTCAGACCGGCAGGGGTGGTGCTGGTAACGTAAGCGTTAAAGATGCTCTCATTGAGTGCATTTACATCGTATTCGGTTCCACTTGTGTAAGGAATAGCGATCGTGGCAACTTCGTTGTTAACATTGATAGCGCTTTTAAGCTTGGCTACCTTATTGATTGTTCCGACAGACTTGCCGTTTGCGTACAGCTCGTAAGTACCGTCTGTGTTGGCTGCGAGCGCAGGGTAAACGTAGGTCGCATCGGCATACAAATCCTTAGGCCAACCATTGTAATAGCAGTAGGATTCGGTTACGGTAAGCCCGGTGAGCACAGGAACTTTAGCTTCGCGTGCCTCGTCCGTCTCATAAGTTGGCCAACTAGCACCGAGTTTGATATATGTACCCTTTACGGTGTACTTATAAGTCCAGTTGATTGCAGCAATCTGCTCTTCTGTCAGATCGCTGTAGTTTGCCAGAAATGCCTTTGCCAAAGCATCCAGAATTTTGCCGCTGTCATAGTCTGACTTGATAAGAACTTCGCCAGTATTTCCCTTAAATTCCGGCGCGACGGTTTTGGTGCTCACGGTCGGCTCGGTCGTTCCGGTTTCGTTATCCGCAAATACGCCGGGTGCGACGCCGGTGACCGATGCAAGCATCAGAACAGCCAACAGAGAAGCAAGAAAACGCTTCAGATTGTTTTTCTTCATGCTATGCCTCCATTAAAATAATATAAATTTTCATAGTAGGGCGTTAAGAAAACGCTAAGATTACCCACCTGTTACATTAATATAATAACAAAATACTTACAAAATTGCAATCAAATATTCAGCATTTTACATGCATTTGTCATGACAAAGAGTACTATCCTGAAAAAGCATTGAAAATGCAGAAAAATTTGCGTTTTGCCCGAAATTGTGCTAAATTTGCACTTGAATTTCGACCAAAATAGGTATATAATACGCAAAATTTTCGACAAAGACAGAACGGATGTATAGTTATGAATCGAATGTTTAACGATAGATGCTGTGTATATATGGCAGAGACGAAGATTTGATTGACAAGACGGTCAGTTTATGCTAACATATTTCTTTGTTAAAAGGGAGTAATTATAAAGGCATGGCCAACACACCCCCGGCAAAGCGCTGGTGGTCATGCACCTGCTTGCAGGCGATGAGACTTTTAGCACGGCAAAAGCATGCCCGTGCGGAAGGTCTTATTTTTTTATGTGCAAAGAAGATAAATAAGGGAGTTATCAAAAATGGGAATTGATTTTACGGGAAGCACGCTCGCGCTCGTTCTTGTCCTGTTCGCCGTCGGCCTTATATGCATCATCAAGGGCGGCGACCTTTTCGTTGACGCGGCAACGTGGATCGCCGAGGCCTCGGGCATACCCAAGTTCATCATCGGCGCAACGGTCGTGAGCTTTGCAACGACCATGCCGGAAATGCTCGTTTCCGTGTTCTCGGCATTCGAGGGCAACGCCGATATCGCCGTCGGCAACGCCGTCGGCTCGGTCACGGCGAACACGGGACTTATAATGTGCCTGTCGCTTGTCTGCATGAGCTGTCAGATGACGCGCAAGCAGTTCGGCGTCAAGGCCGGTTTGCTGCTGGCTGCGGTCGTGCTGCTGTTTGCGTTCACGCGCGACAGTGCGCTGTCGGTTTCCGAGAGCATTATAATCATGCTCGTTTTCGTCGGATTTATGGTCGAGAGCATCCTTGCCGCAAAGCGCGAGCAGGGAAGCGAGGCACCCGATGAGCGCCCGAGCACCGACGGCAAAAGTGTTGCGATAAACATCGGCAAGTTCATCCTCGGCGCTGCCGCAATCGTCCTCGGCGCGCAGCTGCTTATCGATAACGGCTCGGCGCTGGCTGTCATGATCGGCGTTCCCGACTCCGTGATCGCCGCGACGATGATCGCTATCGGCACCTCGCTGCCCGAGCTTGTCACGACCATCACGGCGATCCGCAAAAAGCAGTCCTCGCTGTCGGTCGGCAATATCATCGGTGCAAATATAATGGATCTTACGCTCATCATGCCGCTGTGCGCGCTTTTGCAGGGCAAGCCACTCGCCGTCGAAAATCAGGGCATGCTGCTGGATGTTCCGGCCTGCCTTATCGTCAGCGCCGCAGCCATGGTTCCGGCGCTCGTGTGCGGCAAGTTCAAGCGCTGGATCGGCGTGCTCATCGGCGTGCTGTATATAGCGTATCTTGTAATAATGTTCACTTACTTCGGCGCGTGAGGTATAAAATCGACTCGACCCGTCCAAAAGGACGAGCCGAGTCTTTCTGCTTATGGGGGATGTGGGTATATGGGTTTCTGAAATTAGGTAATAGTGTGATGAAAAATTGACATAAGAGGCAAATTTGTATAAGCAGTCAAATTAATAACGATTTTTGCCCAATGTGAGTAATATAGGCGGATATTTGCCTTAAATAATATATAAATTCAAGTCAAGTATTATTTTCGGCATATATCGTGCGTTCAGCCTTAAACTCCCCGTCCGACAAAATACAGCCCATCCGCCTGATGCGCTGTCAGCCAGCTAAAGAACCACTGTTTTCACTTTGTGAAAACAGTGGTTCTTGCAGACTGTCGAAAAACTATGCCGCAATGCAAAGTAATAGAGCAGCAGGGGAGCGCGAGGGGGCAAAGGCCCCACTCGTAATTAGATTAATAGCCATCAAAAACGCCTGATAAATCAGGCGTTTTGGTGAGCACAGCGAGATTTTTCGTGAAAACTTGTTTTCACAAAAAATGTGGCGTTTTTTGAAGCGTGCAAAAAAGTCACAGACTTTTTTGACACGCTGAAAGAACCACTGTTTTCACTTTTTGAAAACAGTGGTTCTTGTGAATAATGGGGCATCCACGGTGTGTTGCAGTAGGTATCCATTGGCCGCGATTGTCACATCATACTTCTACATTACTTCATCATGGAGGTGGTTCTGGACGACGCCTCTATTGACGGCACAGCTTCGTTGAACTACTACGCCAGTCCTCTGAATGTAGGTGATTTTCGCTCATTTTTTACTCAAACTTCAAAATTCTTTGTGTGTTTTTCCGATTTTATTGACAAAAACTATGTACAGAATAATATTAAATTAATTAAAGGGAATTCCAACTTTAATAAAATTTTTTACTCTATTTAAAGAAAAGAGGGGATCAGCATAAAATGAACAAGATATTGAATGTTCCGGAGGACTTTGTTCCTGAAACGCTGGAAGGAATTCTTCTTGCAAGCAATCAGAAGCTTTTGAGCATGGATAAAGATAACAGAGTTATAGTATCAAACTACCCATGCAAACCGAACAAGGTCGGGATAGTTACTGCCGGCGGAAGCGGACATCTTCCGACGTTCCTAGGGTATGTCGGCAAAGGTATGCTTGACGGCTGCACTGTCGGAAATGTGTTTGCATCACCTTCGGCATCTAAGATGGCGGACACTATAAGAGCCTGTGACAAAGGCAGCGGTGTGCTGTGCCTGTACGGAAATTATGGTGGGGACCATATGAATTTTACAATGGCCAGGGAAGAAGTTGAATTTGACGGCATAAATACAGCGGCAGTGCGTGTTACGGATGACGTGGCCTCCTCTAAAAACAAGAACTTACGAAGAGGAGTTGCCGGCATGGTATTTGCGTTTAAGGTTGCCGGCGCAGCGGCAGACAGAATGTACTCATTGGAGGATGTTGAACGTGTAGCCAATAAAGCCAATGATAACATCAGAAGCATGGGCGTTGCCCTGACTCCCTGCATTATACCCGAAGTCGGCAAACCCGGTTTTTCAATCCCGGACGGGAAAATTGAAATCGGTATGGGTATACATGGAGAACCCGGAATCATGTTATCTGACAGGATGCCCGCAGACGAGCTCGTTGATATGCTTATGAAAAAGCTACTTGATGATATGCCTTTAGCAGACGGTGATCGGGTTTCTGTTATGATAAACGGTTTGGGTGCAACATCGCTGGAGGAATTATACATAGTCTACAGGGCAGTGCAGAAGCAGCTAAGTGGTATTGGTGTAAGCATAGTAATGCCGCATGTAGGTGAATATTCGACCTCCATGGAGATGGCCGGCATGTCTATAAGCATTTTTAAGTTGGATGAAGAGCTTGAAGGTCTGTTGGCGGATGAAGCCATTACGCCATTCTATACGAATGTAAATAAGTAAAGGAGGGTGTTCCAAATGATTGATGCAAAGGTGCTGACTATTGGATTTGATGCGATAAGTAAAAAAATGAGTGAAAACAGGATGCATCTGATTTCAATTGATCAGCAAATCGGAGATGGAGATCTCGGTATCTCAATGGATAACGGATTCAAAGCCGCTGCCGATATGTGCTGCGCTAATGCCGATACCGCAGACATAGGTAAACTGTTATTTCTTGCAGGAAAGAGCTTCAATGAAGCGGCACCGTCATCTTTGGGTACGATCATATCAATGTTGCTTATAGATGCCGCAAAACAGCTAAAAGGAACAGAAGTAATTGCACTTGCAGATTTCGGGAATATCATGCATAAATCCATGAACGCTATTATGGGAAAGCTGGATTCAAGGCTGGGAGAGAAGACATTTTTTGACTCTGTTGTCCCTGCTGCGAAGGCTCTCTGCGATGAGGCCGCAGTATCAGATGAGCAGAGACTGAAAAATGCAGCAGAGGCTGCCCGTAATGGAGTAGAAAGCACCAGAGATATGGTGGCAAAACATGGACGTGCTGCCTACTTTGGAGAGAAGACTCTTGGCAGCATTGACGGCGGCGCGGAAGCCGGACGTATAATATTTGAAGCAATAGCAGAGCAGTTCTAATTTGCTAATAAAGGAGTTATCGTTTTGATTGATTCATCGGTTGATTATAAAAATCTGCCCAGACCGACCTGGGCGGAAATAGATATTGATGCGATTCTTAATAATATTAACGAATACAAAAAAGCATTGGGTAACAAGGTTGAGATAATAGTCGCGGCGAAGGGTAACGGCTACGGTCATGGTATGCTTCCGATTGTTAAGGCCATAAATGAGCTGGATATATACGGATTTGCAACCGGCAATATGTATGAGGCAATTGAAATGCGAAAGCATGGAATAGACAAGCCTATACAGCTTTTCGCTCATAATTTCCCTGAGACCGCGGATCTGCTCGTAAAATATGATTTGATGCCGTCATTTGTAAAACCCGGAGATGCAAAATCCTTCGCGGATGCGCTCGGAAAGGATGTTGCCCTTAAGGTTTGGGTGAAGTGTGATACGGGCCTCGGACGTTTGGGCTTGCTGCCTGAAGAAGTGCTTCCCGAGCTGGAGTACATCAGAAATGAAACTTCGTTCAAGATTGAAGGCCTGTACAGTCATATCGGCCCAACAGATTCTGACAAGAATCCGAAAAAGGATGAGTACAACGAGGGTCAGATCTCGTGCTTCAACAAGATAATAGCTGACATAGAAGCGGCCGGATTCGAAATTCCCAGATACCAGCTTGCAAGTACATATGCTACGCAAAGGTATGAGAAAGCATGGTATAACACCGTTTGTATCGGAACCGGAGTGTTTGCAAACGCCAAGCCTCAAAAGGATTCATGCGGACTTAAACTTAAGGATTGCCTGAAGGGAATACATTCGCGTCTTATAAGCAGGAAAACCCTCAAGGCCGGGAGCAGATGCCTGAATATGCTCATGGAAAATGATTGTGTGATAGGCGTTATACCGTTTGGAAGCTGCGACGGATTTTCAACGAGGAACGCAGGCGGAGAGGTTCTCCTTAACGGTGTCAGATGCAAGATACTCGCAGTTTGTCTTGAGCATACTGTATTGGATATCACTAATGTTCCGGACGCTGAGATAGGAGATGTGGTGACACTTTTAGGTCAAAACGGAGAGAGCCGGATTGACGTTTCGGAATACTGTGAACGACTGGGAATATCCGTAATTGAATTCTGGTGCAGCTTGAGCTTCCATTCATTCCCTCATATCTACGTTCGGGAAGGTCAGCCGCAGGAGGAGGTTATTTACAGCTACAATAAATAAGTAAACGCAAGAAGAAGAAGGAGGAGGATGCAGCAGAATACAGCGTTTTGAAAGCAGACCAGCTCATTTTTAATTTTAATGAAAAAAACAGGAGGAAAGAATGAAAAAAGTTTATTTGTTATTATTATCCTTAGTAGTACTCATGATTGCACTTACAGGGTGCGGTAAGGATACAGATTCAGCGAAAGACAACAGCAAACCCATTACTCTCAGATATTCGACTATGCAGAATAAGGATCATATCTCATATCAGGTTGCTCTTAATATCAAGCAGGCTGTAGAAGAGAAAACCGAGGGAAGAGTTCTCATAGACATCTATCCCGCAAACCAGTTGGGTGACTGGTCTCAGGTTTATGACGAGCTTATGATGGGCAGCATTGATATGGCGCACTCATCTGTTCCCGAGACCTATGACGCAAGAACTGCTGTCGGCTATTTCCCTTACCTTTCGAGCAGCTATGATCAGCTTGGGGAAATATTTGCAGAAGGCTCCTCTCTTGACAATATGATGAAAGAGATTCAGGCAAAAAACGGTATTGAGTTCTGCGGATTTTTCGTTGAAGGCATTGCCGGTATAGGTACTACAAAGGAAGTATCGAATCCTAACACTCTGGATAGTAAGAATACCGTTATCCGCACTGCCGCTATGGACTGCTATATTCTCCCCTGCGAATATATGGGCTTCGACACAACAAGCATTGCTTCCTCCGACACCTTTGCGGCTCTTCAGACCGGCGTTGTTGAGGGCCTTGCAGGCTCCACTCCTGCAGGTGCATATCTTAACTATCGTGACATCATTGATTACTACTATGTATATCAGATGAGCCCGGAAGTAACACAGATCATGATAAGTGAAAAAACACTTGCAAAGCTTTCTCCCGAAGATCAGAAAACCATCGTGGATATTTGCCGTCAGGAGTGCGCCAACAGCGTAAACTACGCAAAGGAAGAGGACGAGAAATATCTGAAGCTGATGGAGGACAACGGTATTAAGATTGTCCGCTTCTCTGACGAGGAAATTGAAATGTTCGCAGAAGCCGTCCGCACGGATGTTTGGCCACAGCTTGCCAAAACCTATGGTGAAGATTTTATCAACGAGCTTCTGAAGCTGTATAAGTAACATTAATGTTTTGCATATATATCCATAAAAGGGCCTCTTGGCCCTTTTATGGACTCGATAAGAAAGGGTGAAATCGATGATTGCTTTCTTAAAAAGAGCCGATCATGTCATCTTCAAGATACAGGAATATATTTGTATAATAACAAGTGTGCTGATTACTTCTTTAATTGTTATAGCCGCAATAATGAGGTATATACTCGGTATCAACTTTGGCGGATCCGAGGAGCTTGTGTTATTTGCGGCGTTTTGGTTTTATTTTACAGGAAGTTCTCTTGCATACCGTGATGATGCGCATATTAATGCAGATATGACCTCTCTGCTTTTTAAGAGTGAAAAAGCGAAAAAGCGAATGGCTGTTGTAAAGTATGCAGTAAGTATGGTTATCGCAATTGTTGCAACGGCTTGGGCGTTTCAATTTGTCAGCTGGAGCTTTGATCTTTGGCCGACCACTCCTATTTACAAGCTTCCTCTGGCCTTATCCAGACTGTCAATAATAGTTTCGTTTATATTGATGAGTATTTATGTTCTAATTCATCTGATAAGAAGTGTCGCTATATTGAAGGGCGGTGAAAATTGATGATACTGGTAATAGCCTTTCTTTCCGTTATTGTCTTCCTTGTGCTTGGTATATCTATCCCCTTGACTTTTCTCGGTGCAGCAGCAATAATAGTATATTGTTCGGGCTCCGATCCGATGTTTCTGCTGTCGTATGGCGGAAGCCAAATAAACAATGTGCTGCTCCTTACCATTCCACTGTTCGTGCTTGCCGGGGCTGTTATTGATCATGGCGGAATAGGCCGAAGACTGATTGATTCTGTTGAAAAACTGGGCTTCGGCAAAATTAAAGGCGGGCTTGGCATTGTTACTGCCATATCCAGCGCAGTATTCGGTGCTATATCCGGAAGCGCCGGCGCTACTATTGCATGTATAGGCTCTATAATGTCTCCGAGGCTTGAAGAAAACGGATATGAAAAAGGATTTATAGGTTCTCTCATTTCAAGCTGTGCGGTTTTGGGACTGCTGATACCGCCAAGCATGTCTATGATACTGTATGGCTGGGGAGGAGGGCAATCCGTTTTAGCCTGCTTCCTTGCAACCATAATTCCGGGTATCATTCTTGTAATCTTGTTTAGTACGGTAAATCTTTTTTACGCCGCCAAAAACAAAAATATTGTAAAGTCTGTCGACAGTAAGCCTGTTGCTTCGACGCAGGGGAAAAAGAAGAGCTCCATCCCCGCATTGCTCATGCCATTTGTTATTTTGGGCGCTATATATGGTGGCGTCATGACCACCACTGAAGCCGCGGCACTGTCGGTCATCTATGCGATTCCTGTTGCGATGCTTTATTATAGAGAGATGACCATGGGCGATTTAAGAGATTCTCTTATCAGCGCAGGTAAAACTACCGGCGTTATAATGATGATGCTTTTTTCCGTAATGATACTCAGCAGACTGTATACCATGAACAATGTTCCTCAAATGCTTTTGAAAATGCTGACTTCTATATCTGATAGCCCGGCTGTTATCATGATAATGATAAATCTGTTTATGATTCTTTTGGGAATGCTGATGGATGATACAAGCGGCGTGCTTCTTGCTACACCGATACTTCTCCCGATTGTAACTGAACTTGGAGTCAGCCCAATTCAATTTGCTGCGATAGTCGGCGTAAACCTCGGCATGGGCAATATTACCCCTCCGACGGCACCGCTTCTTTACTTGGGCGGTAAAATTTCAGGTGCAGAAGTAAAGGAGATGCTGCCGCATACCATGAGACTTATCTTGTTTGCATGGCTGCCGACTCTGATTATTACTACATATGTGCCCGATTTGAGCCTGTTCCTGCCGAGACTGTTTGGTTACTGTTGATAGAACCGATGGGATAACCGCATGCTGATTTGGAGTGAAGATAGAAATGAAAGTTCAGCAATCATTTTTACAGAAAGCAGAGTTCTTTTCCGTATATATTGAAACAATAAACGGGAAATATAATGCAGCCTGGTCAAGCCATTCTTATTATGAATTTATGCTGGACTTTTCCGGAGAATTTTGCGTAAGTCTCGGAGAAACTACATATTCACTAACAAAAGGTGATGTACTTGTTATCAAACCAAATCAGCCACATAGGGTAGAGCCAAAAGGACCGGAGGAATTTAAGCTGATATCCATTGTTATGTCCGAAAAGTTTTCTGACTATTTACAGTATAGAGATATTAATTGGAATCCTCTTGTCCTTTTCGAAAAAAATCTCTTGATGCCGGTGCTTCATTTCCACGGGAAGCATCTTGAACGGTTAGAACAGATGATGTACATGCTAGTGGCGGAGAGTGAGAATAAGCAGAATTTTCAAGATGTTTTTATTGCTGATATTTCTGAACTGATAGTTCTTGAAATCGGACGATATTGCGGCAGTATTTATCCTGAGATAGTTAGAAATGCAGTATATAATGACGTTTTCAAAGATATCCCTTACATGCTGAAAAATATACTTGAATATATTAATTCAAATTATCAGAACAGTAGCTTAACATTATCCTCTATAGCCGAACGTTTCTGGGTAAATCCATCCTACCTGAGCCGATACTTCAAAACATATATGGGGATTAACATTGTGCAATATATAAGATCCATGCGTATTTTTTATGCAAAATCTCTTCTTCAGAGTTCGGATATGAGCATTGCAGAAGTTGCGGAAATGGTAGGGATCAAAAGTGCATCTCATTTTAGCAAAATTTTTGAGAATGAAGTTGGCGAATCTCCAAGTAAGTTCAGAAAAAGTTATTTTGACAGGAATCATAGCTGATTTTTCAGCTATGAAATTGTAGAGAAGACGATAGATTTGAGGTAGGTCTTAAGATGTAAGACCTACCTCATTTTCTCCTTTTGCTTCACTGGGCTGAAGTCTTTTTTCCAAAATCGATTAGGTGCAATAACTTGCGATAAGGTACAATAAGATAAGCAGCATGCCGCTTTTCCGCCGGGGCCTTTCCAAGTGCCCTCGGGAGTTCAAGTCTCCTTTTTTTATAAAAAAACAGCCCATCCTGACGGACGGACTGCTTTTTGGTGCGAGAGAGGAGACTTGAACTCCCACGTCGGTTGACACACGCCCCTCAAACGTGCCTGTCTACCTGTTCCAGCACTCTCGCGAATTGCTTTTTTCAAAGGCAAGAGTTATTATAACAGAGAAAACGAGAATGTCAAGGATTAATTTCAAATTTTCTTGCCTTTCTGACATACACCGCCGTATAGGCTATGCACAGCAGCAGCGCGGCAAGCATAAGCTCGCCGCCGATGCGCGGCTGAACAAGGTAATAGCGGTTGAAATACGCATAGTAGCAATGCAATGAAGCAAGCTCCGCTAAAACCGGCACTGGCGCAAAGCGCAGGTCGGACGCCGCAAGCACCAGAGCCAGAACTCCGGGGATGAAGAAATACCGGTCGTGCATATGCGGAAGCAGATAGGGGATGCCCATTGCAAGGATAAGGGCAAAGCCGAGGATCACACGGTCGGAAAGCCGTTTGCGAAGAAGGATCGCCGCAACGTAAACGGCCGCAACGAGCAAAAATGCGGCAATGATAAGGACCCTTGCGCTTTTTGCCGTATCTCCCGACCATGAGAACATGCTGGTGAGCGACGGTGCGTTGTAATTCATCGCGTCACCCACCGTGCCGGCCTGCGAAAAATACAGTGTCAGCGTATCCCACAGCGGCGCTCCGGCGATGACGGCAGGCAGCATGAAAACGATATAAGCGGCAGGGAAGACGAGAAGCTGCGTCCAGCGAATCTTCTTTGCAAGCAGCAGAATGAAAAACACCGGGATAATGAACACGGCCTGAAGCTTGAACGCAAGGCAGGCGGCAAGCGATATCATTGCTCCGACGCCTCTTTCGCTGAGTCCGAGATACAGCGCAAATATGCCGAAAAATGCATATATGCTGTCGCACTGTGCCCAGTATGCGCCGTTTGCAACGACTGTCGGCAGATACAGAACGGCAAGGAAAACGCCCAGCTGACTTGCCTTCGAGCCGGAGTACAGGGACAGAAGCTTCATGCAGCTCCATGCGAGCAAAACGTCAAACAGCACCGACAGCAGCTTTATAAGATACAGCTCCGAGATGCCGAAATACGAAAACGCCGCGAGAAAGTACATATACGGCGGATTATAGTTGCCGGGGAAGAAGCCGAGCGCCTTGAAGCCGCCGTTATCGCGGAAAAACTGCGTCCACGGCGCAAGAAAGGTCGTGTAATCATCGCTCTGAACATCAAAATAAAATCCGCGTATGGCCATGGCTGCGGCCGTGAGTACAAGGGCACATACAAGCAGCGGCTTATCCTGAAAAATTCCCTGCCGGTAAAGCAGCAGCATTGCAGCAGCGAAGATCACGGCAAGCGATACAAGGTTGAAAAACTCCATTTTTACTCCGTTTCGTACAAAAAAAGCGGCTGCCAGTTATAGCAGCCGACGAAAAATTCATTTTTCACAAAATATTTCTTGACATAGCTATATATACAATGATAGAATAACTTGCTATGTTATCTTGTGGTGAAACGACTGGCACCCCAGTGTTTACAATCACAATATACCATCAACCAAACGTAAATACAACACCGGAACGAGGAAAATTAACAACTCGCCCGGGCGTTCTCAATTACGATTAAGGAGTGTGTACGAATGCCAAAAGACGTTCTCTACGGCAAAACTCTCAGAAAGAGCTTTGCACGGTACGAAGAGATCCAGGACATGCCCAACCTTTTGGAGATCCAGAAGAAGAGCTACAAATGGTTTCTCGAGACCGGTCTGCGCGAAGTATTCAGGGATACCGATGCGGTGACCGACTATTCCGGCAATCTTGAGCTGAGCTTTGTGGATTATTCCATGGACGAAAAGCCCAAGTACACTGAAGAAGAGTGCAAGGCACGCGATGCAACGTATGCAGCGCCGCTGAAGGTCAGCGTGCGTCTGCGCAATCTCGAAACCGAAGAGATCAAGGAGCAGGAGATCTTCATGGGCGATTTTCCGCTCATGACCGCCGGCGGCACATTTATAATCAACGGCGCCGAGCGTGTTATCGTCTCCCAGATCGTCCGCAGCCCCGGCGTGTACTACGATAAGACCACCGACCGCAGCATGACGAGCATTTACGCGGCGACCGTCATACCGTATCACGGTGCATGGCTCGAGTACGAGACCGACGCAAACAACACCTTCTATGTCCGTATAGATAAAAACCGCAAGCTTCCCATCACATGGTTCCTCAAGGCAATGGGCAAGTATGACGAGACAAAGCCCGAAACATGGCTTTCCTGCACACCCGACCCCATCGTCGGCGCGACCACAAACGAGCGCCTGAAGGAGATCTTCGGCGATGACGAGCGCATAGCGGTCACCGTTGATAAGGACACTACCCCCAGCCGTGACGAGTGTCTTATGGAGATCTACCGCAAGCTGCGCCCCGGCGATCCTCCCACTGTTGAAAGCGCCGAGTCCCTGCTCGACGGACTGTTCTTTGACCGCCGCCGCTACGACATTTCCAATGTCGGCCGCTATAAGTTCAACAAGAAGCTGGCTCTGCGCGGCAGAATAAACGGCTTTACGCTGGCAATGCCCGTTGCAGACCCCTCAACCGGCGAGATTATTGCCGACGCAGGCGAGGTCATCTCACGCGACATGGCCGAGAAGATCGACGCTGCCGGCGTTGTTGAGGTCTGGCTCGATGTTGACGGCAAGACCGTCAAGGTCTTCTCCAACGGCATGGTTCCTCTGCAGAGTATGGTCGATATCGACCCCGAGGAGCTTGGCATCAAGGAAAAGGTTCGCGGCATCGTCCTCAAGAGCCTCATGGAGCAGTACTCCGGCGACGCTCTCAAGGAAGCTATCCTTGAAAATATAGATGTACTTATCCCGAAGCACATCGTTGTTGACGATATGTTTGCATCCGTCAACTATCTCAACTGCCTTGCTTACGGCATCGGCGAGAAGGACGATATCGACCACCTCGGCAACCGCCGCGTTCGCTGCGTCGGCGAGCTGCTGCAGAATCAGTTCCGCATCGGCTTCTCCCGTATGGAGCGTGTTATCCGCGAGCGTATGACCCTGCAGGATCTTGATATCGTAACTCCTCAGAGCCTTATAAATATCCGCCCCGTGACCGCGGCGATCAAAGAATTCTTCGGTTCCAGCCCACTGTCGCAGTTCATGGATCAGACAAACCCCCTGTCCGAGCTTACTCACAAGCGCCGTATGTCGGCACTCGGCCCCGGCGGTCTGAGCCGTGAGAGAGCCTCCTTCGACGTCCGTGACGTTCACTACAGCCACTATGGACGTCTGTGCCCCATAGAGACTCCCGAAGGCCCGAACATCGGACTTATCTCTTACCTTGCATCCTACGCAAGAGCAAACGAGTACGGCTTCCTCGTTGCACCTTTCCAGAAGGTCGAGAAGGGTACCTGCCGCGTCACAGATCAGGTCGATTACCTGACCGCCGACATGGAGGATAACTACATCGTTGCTCCTGCAACCGAACCGCGCGACGAAAACGGCTGCCTTATCAATAAGCGCATAACCTGCCGCCACCGCGACGAGATTGTCGAGGTCGACCGCGAGAGAGTCGATTACATTGATATAAGCCCCCGTATGATGGTATCCATCGCGACTGCGATGATCCCGTTCCTCGAAAACGACGACGCAAACCGCGCACTGATGGGCGCGAACATGCAGCGCCAGGCAGTTCCTCTTATGACTACTCAGGCGCCTATCGTCGCAACCGGCATCGAGCACAAGTGCGCCGTTGACTCCGGCGTTGTCGTCCTCGCGGAAGGCGACGGCGAGGTCGTCCGCGCCGATGCGCAGAACATCTCCATCAAATACGATTCCGGTGATATAAAGAACTATAAGCTTATAAAGTTTGCACGCTCCAACCAGGGCACCTGCGTAAACCAGAGACCAATCGTTTCTCTCGGCGAGCGCGTTCACGAGGGCGACGTCATTGCAGACGGCCCGAGCACCAAGGACGGCGAGATATCCCTCGGCAAGAACATCCTCGTCGGCTTCATGACCTGGGAAGGCTACAACTACGAGGACGCTATCCTGCTTAATGAGCGCCTTGTCATGGAAGATGTGTTCACCTCTATCCATGTTGAGGAATACGAGTGCGACGCACGCGATACCAAGCTCGGACCCGAGGAGATCACCCGTGATATTCCCGGTGTGGGTGACGATGCACTCAAGTACCTTGATGAGCGCGGCATAATCACTGTCGGCGCAGAGGTCCGTGCCGGCGATATCCTCGTCGGTAAGGTGACCCCGAAGGGCGAGACAGACCTCACCGCAGAGGAGAGACTGCTTCGTGCCATCTTCGGCGAAAAGGCGAGAGAGGTTCGCGATACCTCGCTGAAGGTTCCCCACGGCGAGAGCGGCATAATCGTTGACGTCAAGGTGTTCACCCGTGAAAACGGCGACGAGATGAGCCCCGGCGTAAATCAGGTTGTGCGTGTTTACATCGCTCAGAAGCGTAAGATCTCCGTCGGCGATAAGATGGCCGGCCGCCACGGCAACAAGGGCGTTGTCTCGCGCATACTTCCGCGTGAGGATATGCCTTATCTGCCCGACGGCACTCCGCTTGATATAGTCCTTAACCCCCTGGGCGTTCCTTCCCGTATGAATATCGGTCAGGTTCTCGAGGTCCACCTCGGCTATGCGGCTCAGGCACTCGGCTGGAAGGTTGCAACGCCTATCTTTAACGGCGCAAACGAAGCCACCATCCGCGATACCCTGCGTCAGGCCGGCCTGCGCGAGGACGGCAAGAGCGTCCTGTACGACGGCCGCACCGGCGAAAAATTTGATAACGACGTAACCGTCGGCTGGGTCTACTTCCTTAAGCTGCACCACCTGGTCGATGATAAGATCCACGCTCGCAGCACAGGCCCCTACAGCCTCGTTACCCAGCAGCCTCTCGGCGGCAAGGCTCAGTTCGGCGGCCAGCGCTTCGGCGAAATGGAAGTTTGGGCCCTCGAGGCTTACGGCGCGGCGTACACCCTGCAGGAGATACTCACTGTCAAGTCCGACGATGTCACAGGCCGTGTGCGCACCTATGAGAGCATCGTAAAGGGCGACAATATTCCGCAGCCCGGCGTACCCGAATCGTTCAAGGTCCTGGTCAAGGAGCTTCAGTCTCTGTGTCTTGATATCCGCGTTCTGGATAAGGACGGCCAGGAGATCGAGCTCAAGGACGATGACGATGACGATTTCGTTCCCAAGATGAAGGACGAGATGTACGATACCATGTCCGATGACGACGATATCGAGGCCGAGGGCTATACGATCGAGGACATTCCCGAGACCGACGATGACGATTTCGGCTTCATGTCCGATGATGACTACAGTGAGGAGGATGAATAATAATGAGTTTTACACCGTTTGACGCCATAAAAATAGGCATTGCCTCCCCTGAAATGATTCTTTCCTGGTCCTCCGGCGAGGTCACCAAGCCCGAGACCATCAACTACCGCACCCTCAAGCCCGAGCGCGACGGCCTGTTCTGCGAGCGCATTTTCGGACCGACCAAGGACTGGGAATGCCACTGCGGCAAGTACAAGAAGATCAGCTACAAGGGCAAGATCTGCGACCGCTGTGGCGTTGAAGTCACAAAGAGCAAGGTTCGCCGCGAGCGCATGGGCCACATAGAGCTTGCCGCCCCCGTATCTCATATCTGGTACTTCAAGGGCATACCCAGCCGCATGGGTCTGCTGCTTGACCTCACTCCGAGAGTGCTTGAGAAGGTCCTGTACTTTGCAAACTATATAGTCACAGACCCCGGCTTCACTCCGCTGGAGAAGTGCCAGATACTCACCGAAAAAGAGTATCGCGACATGCGCGAGAAGTACGAAGACGACTTTGACGCCGGTATGGGCGCCGAGGCGATAAAGAAGCTCCTTCAGCAGATCGACTGCGAGCAGCTTTCAGCCCAGCTCAGAGAGGAGCTGGCAAACGCCTCCGGCCAGAAGAAGGCAAAGCTCGTAAAGCGCCTTGAGGTCGTCGAGGCATTCCGCCAGAGCGGCAATAAGCCCGAGTGGATGATAATCGACATTCTGCCGGTCATCCCTCCCGAGATCCGCCCCATGGTTCAGCTCGACGGTGGCCGCTTTGCAACAAGTGACCTCAACGATCTGTACCGCCGCGTTATCAACCGCAATAACCGTCTTAAGAGACTTATCCAGCTCAACGCGCCCGACATTATTGTCCGCAACGAGAAGCGCATGCTTCAGGAAGCCGTTGACGCACTTATCGACAACGGCCGCCGCGGCAGAGCCGTAACCGGTGCAAACTCCCGCGCACTCAAGTCGCTGTCGGATATGCTCAAGGGCAAGCAGGGACGTTTCCGTCAGAACCTGCTGGGCAAGCGTGTTGACTACTCCGGCCGTAGCGTTATCGTTGTCGGCCCTGATCTTAAGATCTATCAGTGCGGCGTTCCCAAGGAAATGGCCATTGAGCTGTTCCGCCCCTTCGTCATGAAGAAGCTTGTTGAGGACGGCGTTGCAAACAACATCAAGTCCGCAAAGAAGATGGTCGATAAGCAGCGCACCGAGGTTTGGGACGCGCTCGAGGTTGTCATCAAGGAGCACCCCGTGCTGCTCAACCGCGCACCTACTCTGCACCGTCTGGGCATTCAGGCGTTCGAGCCTATCCTCGTTGAGGGCCGCGCGCTCAAGCTGCATCCTCTGGTATGTACCGCATACAACGCCGACTTCGACGGCGACCAGATGGCTATCCACGTTCCTCTGTCCGCCGAAGCGCAGGCCGAGGCAAGAATACTCATGCTCTCGGCAAACAACCTCCTGCGTCCGCAGGACGGCCACCCCGTAACCGTTCCAACTCAGGATATGATCCTCGGCTCCTACTACCTGACCATGAAGCGCATAGGTAAGGCCGAAAAGGGCGCAGAGCATGTGTTCGTCACCGACCCCGGCGACACCGATCTGCCCGCAAACGAGATCGTTGACGGCGATGACTTCGTCGCGGCCGAGGAAAAGGCAGCCGCAGAGGGCGGAAAAGCCCCGTCTTACAAGCCCCTGCTTATATACCGCGACCCCAGCGAGGCTGTCATGGCGTACAGTCAGGGCGAGGTCGGCCTGCACGCGCCTATCCTCGTTCGTGTTACCAAGAGCTTTGACGGCGTTGAGAAGTCCAAGGTCATTGAGAGCACCGTCGGCAGGATCATCTTCAACGAGAAGATCCCTCAGGATCTCGGCTATGTTGACAGAAGCGATCCCGAGCATGCCTTTGACCATGAGATCGGCTTCCAGGTCGGCAAGAAGCAGCTCGGCGATATAATCGACCGCTGCATCAAGATCCACGATTTCACCATTTCCGCCGAAGTGCTTGACGGCATCAAGGCAATGGGCTATAAGTATTCGACCGTGGGCGCTATCACGATCTCCATCGCCGATATGACCGTCCCCGAGGCGAAAAAGACCCTCATCAGCGAGACCGAGAACAAGGTCCTCGCCATCGAGCGTCAGTTCAAGCGCGGCTTCATCACAGATGACGAGCGCTATCGTCTGGTCGTTTCCGAGTGGGAGCAGACCACCAAGGACGTCACCAGCGCACTGCAGAACTGCCTGGATACCTACAATCCTATCTACATGATGGCAAACTCCGGTGCTCGTGGCTCCATGAACCAGATCCGTCAGCTTGCCGGTATGCGCGGCCTTATGGCTAACACCTCCGGTAAGACCATCGAGATCCCCATCAAGGCGAACTTCCGTGAAGGTCTCAGCGTTCTGGAGTACTTCATCTCATCCCGAGGCGCACGTAAAGGCCTTGCCGATACCGCACTTCGTACCGCCGACTCCGGTTACCTCACCCGTCGAATGGTCGATGTCTGCCAGGATGTTATCATCCGCGAGCCCGACTGCGGCACGCATGACGGCGTTTGGGCATCCGCTGTTTATGATAAGGGTCAGCTCGTTCAGTCCTTCGGCATCAGCATCCACGGCCGCTTCCCGGCAGTTCCCGTCTGCGATCCGCAGACCGGCGAGGTGCTGTTTGATACCGACCATATGCTCATGCCGGCAGATGCCGACGTCCTCGAAGCTCACGGTATCGAGCGCGTTCTCATCCGCAGCGTTCTGTCCTGCGAGGCTCGCACCGGCGTATGCGCAAAGTGCTACGGCATCAACCTTGCGATCGGCCAGCCCGTCAGCGCAGGCGAAGCCGTCGGCGTTATCGCTGCTCAGTCCATCGGCGAACCCGGTACTCAGCTTACCATGCGTACCTTCCACACCGGCGGTATCGCAGGCGACGATATCACTCAGGGTCTTCCTCGTGTTGAAGAGCTGTTCGAGGCGCGCAAGCCCAAGAAGATGGCTGTCCTTGCCGAGATCTCCGGCACGGTTTCCATCGAGGAGACCAAGAAGGGCGCGCTGTTTGCAATAAGCGTCACCAGCGAGGAAGAGGGCGAAACAAAGGTATACACCGTTCCTCACTCGGCAGGCATACTCGTCAAGAACGGCGACCATGTCGATAAGGGTCAGGAGCTGACCAGCGGCGCACTCAGCCCGCACGATGTCCTGCGCATCCGCGGCATCGACGATGATGAGTTCGGCCGTCCCGGCGTTCGTACCTATATCATTCAGGAAGTCCAGAAGGTTTACCGTCAGCAGGGCGTTGATATCAACGATAAGCATATCGAGATCATCGTCCGCCAGATGATGCGTAAGGTCAAGATCGAGGAATCGGGAAGCACCGATCTGCTCTCCGGCTCGACTGTCGATATCGGCGAGCTCAAGGCGGCAAACCGCAAGATCGAAGAGCGCATCGAAGCAGGCGAGAAAGGCCTCAGCAAGGCGACCTACACCCAGCTTCTCATGGGTATCACCAAGGCATCTCTGGCAACGGAAAGCTTCCTGTCGGCAGCATCCTTCCAGGAAACCACCAAGGTTCTTACCGAGGCCGCTATCAAGGGCAAGGTCGATCACCTTGTCGGCCTGAAGGAAAATGTTATCATCGGCAAGCTCATCCCGGCCGGCACAGGACTTTCCATGTACCGCGACTTCAAGGAGCAGACCGACGATACCGTTACCGACGATCCTGCTCAGTACGTTGACCTTTCTGCACTTGTCGGCAAGACCAACGCACTCTGATAACCCAATAATAGCAAAACCACCCGGCTGAAAAAGTCGGGTGGTTATTTTAATGAAAAATGCGGCGTTTATGAAGCACGCAAAAAAGTCACAGAATTTTTTTGACACGCTGAGTGGCGCATTTGCACCCTTTACTTTTTGTCTTGTTGGCGTTATCATATTGTCAGCAACAATTCAGGAGGAGAGCATGAACAAAACGGCACTTATAATGATAGACATGCAGCGAGGATTTATCGACCCATCGTCGCCGATCTGCATAGCCGGAGCTGCCGGAACGGTGCCTGCATGCGCCGAGGCGATACGCTTTTTCCACGAAGCCAAGCTCCCGGTGTTTTACGCCGTGCGGCACTATCGCGCCGACGGCAGCGACGTTGAGAAAGCGCGCGCCAAAGTATGGGCAGACGGGGGAAAGCCGCTGTCGGAGGCTTGCGATGAGAGCATGTCCGATGCATTTCCCGAGGAATTTGAGGTCCTTGACTGCGACCGGATTATGATAAAGCCGCGCTTCTCGGCGTTTTTCGCAACGAGCCTTGATCTTGTCCTGCGCCGGCTCGGCGTACAGACGGTCGTGCT
>UMKG01064506.1_pt1 | contig 23032 bp, 25 predicted proteins | sample 1966261 | NCBI WGS metagenome assembly UMKG01 (sample SAMEA4836169, study PRJEB28245) | human gut metagenome | biome: gut microbiome; material: fecal sample | place: Denmark | collected 2008 | reverse complement strand
TTTGCCATCGCGCCCTGCCAGTGCCGCAAGGCAATGGTTTCGCGCGGCGAGGGCTGCGGCGAGCTTGAGGACAATGTCTGCATCCTCGTCGGCGACTATGCGCAGTACCTTTGGGAGACCGGCAAGGACGTCAAAAAAGCAAGCTACGACGAGGTCGTTGCCCTGCTCGAGAGATGCGAGGAAAACGGCTACATGCACCAGATAACAAACGGCGACGGCCCGGACGAAATATTCGGCATCTGCAACTGCACCGTCGGCTCGTGCTTCGGCCTGCGCTGCTCGCAGCTTTTCAACAACCCCAACTGTTCTGCCTCCGCCTACCGTGCACGCGTTACGCCCGAAAACTGCGTTGCCTGCGGCAAGTGCGTCGAGGCATGCCCCACGGGCGCTGCAAAGCTCGGCCAGAAGCTGTGCACCCGTGAGGGCGCGGTGGAATACCCCACCGTCACTCTGCCCGACGAGACCCTCGACTGGGGCAGGAAGAACTGGAACTACAACTACCGCGAGGATAACCAGATCCAGTGCTACGACACCGGCACCGCGCCCTGCAAGACCGCCTGCCCTGCGCACATTGCAATTCAGGGCTACGTCAAGATGGCCGGCGAGGGCAGATACGACGAGGCGCTCCAGCTTATAAAGCAGGATAACCCCTTCCCGGCGGTGTGCGGCTCGATATGCAACAAGCGCTGCGAAAACGCCTGCACACGCGGCACGGTCGATGACCCGATATCCATCGACGCGATAAAGAAATTCGTCGCCTCGCGCGAGCTGCACGCGGAGCATCGCTACATTCCCAAAAAGCTGCGCCACAAGGGCGACGAGATCGACTACACGCAGAAGATCGCCGTCATCGGCGCAGGTCCTTCCGGCATGAGCTGCGCATATTTCCTCGCGAGCATGAGCTACCCCGTCACCGTTTTTGATAAAGACCCCATTCCCGGAGGCATGCTTACCAAGGGCATCCCTTCCTTCCGCCTTGAAAAAGACATTGTCAATGCCGAGATCGATGTTCTCCGGGAAATGGGCGTTGAATTCAAATGCGGCGTCGAGGTCGGCAAGGACGTCACCATCCCCGAGCTGCGCGAGCAGGGCTACAAGGCGTTTTATCTCGCCATCGGTCTGCAAAAAGCCGTTCGCCTCAATGTTGAGGGCGAGGAGCTTGACGGCGTTATCGGCGGCATTGATTTCCTGCGCGGCGTCAACCGCGGCGAGACCACATCTATCAGCGGCGACACGGTCGTTATCGGCGGCGGCAACGCTGCGATCGACGTAGGCCGCGCGGCGACCCGGCTCGGAACCGGCAAGGTCAGCCTTTTCTGCCTTGAAAGCGACGAGGAAATGCCCACCGTTCCCGACGAGAAGAACGAGGCGATAGCCGAGGGCATCGAGATAAACAACTGCTGGGGTCCGAAGCGCATCATCGGCGAAAACGGCCACGTCACCGGCGTTGAGTTCAGGCGCTGCCTGTCCGTGCGCGACGAAAACGGTCGATTTGCGCCGAAATTTGACGAGAGAGAAACGATCGTCGTTCCCTGCGCAAACGTCTATGTCTCCATCGGTCAGTGCGCCGACTGGGGCAATGTCCTCGAGGGCACAAAGGTCGAAACGCAAAACGGCCGCCTTGTCAAAACCGCGGAGATCACCTGGCAGACCGCCGATGCGGATATTTTCGGCGGCGGCGATATCGCAACGGGTCCGAAATACACCATCGACGCGATCGCAAACGGCCGCGAGGGCGCAACGAGCATCCACCGCTTCGTACATCCCGGCCACAGCCTGACGATCGCGCGCAACCTGCGCAATTTCAAGGAGCTTGACAAGTCGGATGTCGTCATCCCGGCCGAAAAGCTGCACGCGCCGGAGCGGCAGTTTAATGAAAACGACGAGAGCAAGACAAAAACCATGCGCGATAACCGCGTGGGGCTTACCGAGGAGCAGGTCAAGCTCGAGGCCTCGCGCTGCCTCAGCTGCGGCAGGACGGTCGTTGATGAGAAAAAGTGCATCGGCTGCGGACTTTGCACCACCAAGTGCAAGTTTGACGCGATCCACCTCAACCGCACTCACTCCGAGTTTGCAAACTACATTAACGGTGACTACGCAAAGCAGGCAGTGCTCAAGCACGGCGTAAAGCGCGTTGCCAAGCTCACAGTTAAGCGTCTTACCGGCGCAAAATAAGCTCAGCAAGGTTGCGTCCGTCACGCTTGAGATCGGCGAGGTTTCCGGCATTATCCCGGAGTATATCGAAAATTTTTGGCACTGGGCTGTCACTAAGGAAAAATACCTCCGGGATGCCGAGCTGGTCATAGAGCCGATAAAAGCCGTTACTCGCTGCGGCAGCTGCGGAAAAACCTATGAAACCGTTAAATACGCCAAGGTCTGCCCCCACTGCGGCAGCGAGAACACCTGGCTCGAGACCGGCAACGAGTATAACATCAAAGAGATCGCCGCTTTTTCAGAGGCGAATTAAGGCGGTCACGGATACGGCTATCTCTGGTAGCACGGCAGCGCAGACTACGTCTGCGAAGTAATAAGTAAAAGGTAAGAGTGAAAAAGTAATGTATTCGCCCAGAGGGCGAATGAAATTAGATTCGTGCTGTAGGCACACCACAACTATTAACTGTCAGCTATTAGCTCTCCGCTGCGGCCACAGCCGCTTGTAGGGGCGAGCATTGCTCGCCCTGTTGTTCCGGTTTTGCCGGCACCCACAGGTCAGGCTGACGTAATAAATTTATTGGTATCAGCGTCAATGTGCCGATACGTTTATTGCGGTATCCCAACCGGTGGGTGCCGACAAAACCACAGTTGCTATAAAGATGCTTGCCGGGGTTTCTCCCGCCTCTTCATTCCTTCCCTATTACTCTTTCATTTCCCGGCAAGCATTTTTAAAGGCGCATTAGGGCACCTACGAATACGCATATTGCGGTGTCCCGGTTCGAGGGTGCGGAGAAAACCGTAGCTGCCACGAACCACGCAAGATTGTGCTATATTAGTGCAAAATTTGCGTCGCCCCCCTATTGCCTTCCCCTGCGTAGCTCGAGGGGAAGGTGTCACCTTGGTGACGGATGAGGTGTTATTAAATTATTGCCGTCAGACAAAAACATTATGAAAAACGGGCGAGCAATGCTCGCCCCTACGCCGAGACATTAGTGCAGACTAACGGGCGCGAAACGTTACGGCTTCCACCAATGTTCCGAACCGGGTTACCGCAAAAAACGTATTCGTAGGTGCAGTAATGCGCCACTAAAAAACGGAACGGGCAAGCCCGTTCCCTACAAGGGTGTGGTGCAAAATTCAGCTGCGTACTCATGTAGTGCGGCAGTTTCCCGGTTTTGTCAGCAGTCTCGAACCGGGCTGCCGCAATAAGCGTATCAGCACAATGTGAATGCGCCTCTAAAAAGGCGCTACTAAAAAAGTGCGGCATAAGCCGCACACAACAAATTATTCATCATTCATTATTCATTGGGGCGGTCACAGACCGTCCCTCTTTTTGTCTTCCCCTACGAGCGGCCGTTGGCCGCAGCGAAGAGGTAATAGGTAATAGTGAATAGGTATGGTGTGCGCAAGCGCACGGATTTGAATTTCATTCGCCCTTTGGGCGAATACCCAACTTTTTCACTCTTACCTTTTACTTATTACTTCGCAGACGCAGTCTGCGCTGCCGTGCTACCAGAGAAAACCGTATCCGTAGGTGCAGTAAATCGCCACTAAAAAAACGACGGCAAACAGCGCGATGAGCACGGCTCGCACTTTCTTCGAGCGCAAAAGCTTGAACCTCGGCTCGCGAACTGGCGCTGATTCTTCGGCCTTGCCCGGCTCCTCCGGGTCTGCATCCGGCCTCGGCTCGGGTATGGCCGTGCGCGCACGCTCGGCGAGATGCTCCAGCCTGTTTTCGACCGCCTTCTGGCGCGCGATGAGGTTTTTGCCGGTCATCGCGTCGCGGTTGAACGGCTCCTCGGCCAGGATCTCGTCAAACAGAGCATCGGCCTCGTCGCGAAGGCCCATCGCCATCAGCTGATACGCCTTGTCCATCTTGCGCTTGTGCATCCGCTCGTCCGGCGAGCGCTCAAGCAGCTCTTCAAGCAGCGTTTTATCCTCCATATGCCGATATCCCCTTTCAATGTCGGATAAATATTTTACCATCCAATTCCGGGACGGTCAATGGTTCGACAAAGAATCTTGAATTTTTCGGACACATGTATTAAAATCATGGCGGAGGACAGACTATGAAAAAGCTTGCGATATTTGATTTGGACGGAACTTTGCTGTACACGCTTGAGGATCTGCACGCCTCAACGAATTTTGCGCTCGAAAGCGAGGGCTTGCCGGCGCGCAGTCTCGACGAGGTTCGGTGCTTTGTCGGAAACGGCATACGGAAGCTCATCGAGCGCGCCGTCCCGGACGGCTGCGCACCGGACGTGACCGACCGCGTGTTTGCGGCCTTCAAGCGCCATTATGCGGAAAACTGCATGGTTTTGACGCGACCCTACCCCAGCATACCGGAGGCGCTCGCCGCGCTCAAGGCGCGCGGCTGGAAGCTTGGCGTTGTGTCGAACAAGGCAGACGAGCCGGTTAAGGCGCTCATCGCGCATTATTTTCCCGGCGTGTTCGACAGCGTCGTCGGAGAGCGCGAAAATGTCCGCAAAAAGCCTGCACCGGACAGCGTTTTTGAGACCGTAGGCAGCCTCGGCTGCGATATCGGACAGGCCGTTTACATCGGCGACTCGGACGTTGACGGACAGACCGCCGCCAACGCCGGCTGCGACTGCGTTCTGGTGTCCTGGGGCTTCCGCGGCAGGGAGACTCTGCTGCCTTTCGGCTGCCCGATAGCCGACAGCACCGACGAGCTTCTTAACATACTTACGGAGGGCGAGAAATGAAGATAAACAAGCCGCTTTCCGCCGCGCTCGCGGCCGCCGCGCTCGGCTACGCCATCGGGAACCTCAACCCGGCCTACGTCATGGGTCTGCGCAAAGGCTATGACATTCGCAAAAAGGGCTCGGGCAATGCCGGGGCGACAAATCTTATGATACTCGAGGGCAAGAAGGCCGGCGCGTTCGTCATGTGCTTTGATATCAGCAAGGCCGCGGTGAGCGTCGGGCTTGCGCGCAAGCTGTTTTTGCAGAGCGGCTACGCCGGTGAAGCCGCCGGAGTCGGCTGCATCCTCGGCCACATGTATCCGGCGCTGATGCATTTTCGCGGCGGCAAGGGTCTTGCCTGTCTCGGCGGCGTTATCCTCGCGTTCGGCGTGCATGACTTCCTCACGACGCTGTTTCTGGAGTCGGTGCTGCTGATGGCGACGCGCTATCTCTGCCTTGTGCCGATAACCGGCTCGGTATTTTATCCAATCTACCACGGCATTGAGCGCGGCGACTGGCGCGCGGCCGCGATACTCGGACTTATAACCCTGCCCATCCTCTCCAAGCACATCGAAAACCTGGAGCGCATCAAGCAGGGCAAGGAGCTTAAACTCGACTTCCTTTGGGATAAGGACGGCGAGCTTGACCGCATCGGCTACGTCGAATCGGAATTTTAGTAGCGCATTGACGCACCTACGGATACGGTTATCTCTGGTATCCCGGTTCGGGACAATGGTGGAAACCATAGCGTTTCGCGTAACGCAAGTGCGACGCTGAGTTTTGCGGTGCACCCGTAGATGGTGGAAACCGTGTGTGCCTCGCGCTACAGCAGTGCAATGCTGAATTTTTCGCCGCACCCATTGGCTCACCTGTCAAGGGGAGCAGGCAGCTTTGCTGCCGAGGGGTTGAATAAAAGCGCCTAATTCACTATCAGCTGTTAGCTCTTCACTGCGGCCAGCGGTCGCTCGTAGGGAACGGATTTATCCGTTCCGCTTGTAATGGTTTTCTCCGCACCCACCGGTCGGGCTGACGCAAAAACCGTATCGGTACCAGCGTCAATGCGCCTCTAAATGCCTTCCCCTGCGGAGCTTGAGGGGAAGGTGTCACCTTGGTGACGGATGAGGTGTTATTTTAATCATTTGCCGTCAGGCAAAAACATTATTAAAATCGGGCGATCATTGATCGTTTTTTCAGAGGCGATTTTACATTCTACGAATACATTTTTTGCGGTATCCCGACCGGTGGTTATTGACCAAACCGATACATATGGAAACAATGTAGCGCCTACGGCGCGGATATAATTACACCTCATCTGCCGCAAGCGGCATCTTCCCCTCAAGCTCCGCAAGGGGAAGACAAAAGGCGGCGCAAGCGCCGCCAATGAATGATGAATAATTAATAGTGAATAATTGCCGATACGGTTGATGCATCAGCACGACCGTAGAGTTCCGACAAAACCGCAACAATCGGGCGATCAATGATCGCCCCTACGGCTATAGGTTCTAGTACCGGCAAAGTCGCAACAGGCGGAACAGGCAAGCCTGTTCCCTACAAGGGTGCACCACAAAACTCAGCGACGCACTACCGGGTTGCGTAGCAGTAATGGTTTCCACCAGTGTCCCGAACCGGGATACCAGAGATAACCGTATTCGTAGGTGCCCCAATGCGCCTCTAAAAAAGAAAGGTTGATGATTTTTGAGTTATAGCTTCACGCAGCTTTTGTGGCTGTTTTTCATTTACGGCTTTGCCGGCTGGTGTGTGGAGGTCATCTTCCACGCGGCGAACAAGGGCATATTTATTAACCGCGGCTTCCTCATCGGGCCGATCTGCCCGATCTACGGCTACGGCCTTGTTGCGGTCATACTGGCACTGACTCCGATAAAGGATAACGTGTTTTTGGTGTACATAGGCAGCGTGATCATATGCTCGGTGTTCGAGCTGATCGTCGGCTGGGCATCGGAGAAATTCATGCACACCCGGCTGTGGGACTACACGGATAACGCCTTCAACATCGGCGGCTATGTATGTCTGAAATTCTCGCTGCTGTGGGGCGTGGGCTGCATCTGCATCCTGTACATATTCCACCCGATGGCGATGAAGCTTGTGTATCTGATCGAGGCCATACCGCGCACGCACGGCAACATCATGCTGTGCATAGTCTCTGCGGCGTTTTTGTGCGACCTCGGCATAACGGCCGTGAACGCCTTCAAACTCGATGCGCATATGCGTGCGATCGACGATGTTGCAAAGGCGCTCGAGAAGGTGTCCTACGGCATCGGCGACGGACTGACCGACGGCACGCTCAAGGTTCAGGAGAGCCGCGCCGAAGCCGAGCGTCTGCGCGAAAAACTCAAGGGGCTGCTTGAAGAGCGCAACCTTGTCCACCGCCACCTGCTGTCGGCGTTCCCGCGCCTGAGCCAGACAGAGTACCGCGCGGCATTTGAGCGCATTCAGGAGCATAGAAAAAATTTGAGCGAAAAGGTAAAAAACAAAGCAAATGAAATTCGTGAGAATAAATAATACAGGCAACGATATGTTCGCCCCGGCAATGGAGCTTTACGGCATGAGCTTTCCCTACAGCGAGCAGCGCGAGCCGGATTCTCAGGCAAGAATAATGAGCGACCCGGAGTATCATTTCGAGCTGATCTATGACGAGGATCGCTTCGTCGGCGAAGTGCTCAGCTGGGAAAACGCGGACTTTATTTACGTCGAGCATTTCTGCATGCTGCCGGATGTGCGCGGCCGCGGCTGCGGTTCTCGTGCTCTGGAAATGCTCAAAGCGCGCGGCAAGACGATCATTCTTGAGATAGATCCGCCTGTGGACGATATCAGCCGTCGCAGAAAGGGCTTTTACGAGCGAAACGGCTTTGCGGCCAACGACTATGACTACACGCATCTGCCGTATCATCGCGGCTGCAAGGGTCACAGGCTCGTAATCATGTCGTCTCCGCACAGGATCGATGAGGCCGAGTACGGCAATTTCCTCGACTACATGCGCCGCCGCGTCATGGTTTTTTAGAGGCGAATTGGGGCACCTACGGATACGGTGATTGCGGTTGCCCGGTTCGAGGGTACCGATGAAACCGTATGTGCCTCGCGCTTTTTCAGAGGCGCATTGACGCAGCTGCGGATACGGTTATTGCGGTTGCCCGGTTCGAGGGTGCGGAGAAAACCGTAACGTTTCGCCCCCCTCAAGGCTACGCCGCCGTATGCCACGGTTTTGTCGGAACCCACCGCGGGATACCTCAATAAATGTATCGGCGCAATGTGAATGCGCCTCTGAAAAAATGTAGCGCCTACGGCGCGGATATATTTACACCTCATCTGCCGCAAGCGGCATCTTCCCCTCAAGCTCCGCAAGGGGAAGACAATTGGGTGCGGTGCAAATTTTGCACTAATATAGCACAATCTCACGGTGTGCGTGGCAACTACGGTTTCCTCCGCACCCTCGACACCGGGCTACCGGAGATATATGTATTGGTAGGTGCGGCAATTCGCCACTAAAAAGAAGGTATGGAGAACAGTGGACAGTTTTAAAAGCGGCGCGATAAGCGTCGGAAAATATTTCAGAACATTTTATCGTTGGGTGCTGCTGTCGGTGGTGACAGGGCTTGTGTGCGGACTGGTCGGGTCCGCGTTCCACCTGACGGTCGATTTTGCAACATCGTTCAGGGCGCAGCACCAGTGGCTGGTGTTCCTGCTGCCGATCGGCGGTCTTGCAATTGCGCTGATCTATCGGGTGAGCAAGATGGAGGGCGAGGGCACAAACAACATTATCGACTCGATCCACGACGGTGAGAAGGTCCCCATCATGCTTGTGCCTGTCATTTTCGTTTCAACTGCGATCACTCATCTCGTCGGCGGCTCGGCCGGCCGCGAGGGCGCAGCGCTCCAGATCGGCGGCGGCATCGGCTACCGCGTCGGGCGGCTGCTGAAGCTTGACGACAAGGACATGCGCCTTGTCACGCTTTGCGGCATGAGCGCGGTGTTCGCGGCGCTGTTCGGAACGCCGCTGACAGCGACCATATTCGCGCTTGAGGTCATATCGGTCGGCATCCTGCACTACTCGGGACTTATCCCGTGCCTTGTCGCATCGGTGACGGCATACGGCGTATCGCTTCTGTTCGGCATTGCACCAATGCGCTACTCTGTCGCGCTCGCGCCGCTGGAGTTCGGGCTGCTGCTGCGCGTGTGCGTCCTGGCCGTGGTGTGTGCGCTGGTCAGCATCGTGTTCTGCGTGGCAATGCACAAAGCCGAGCAATTTGCGGCCAAAACCGTCAAAAATATATATCTGCGCGCATTTTTGGGCGGCGTTATCGTCATCGTGCTGACGCTCATAGTCGGCGACGAGAGCTACAACGGCATCGGCACCGACATCATCGCCTCCGCTCTCGGCGAGGGCAAGGCGCCGGCCTGGGGCTTTCTGTGGAAGATAGCTTTCACCGCCGTTACCATAGGCTTCGGCTTCAAGGGCGGCGAGATAGTGCCGACGATGTTCATCGGTGCGGTCCTCGGCTGCACGGTCGGGCCGCTGCTTGGCATACCGGCGCAGTTCGCGTCGGCAATCGCGCTCGTCGCGGTGTTCTGCGGCGCGGTAAACTGCCCGATAGCGTCGATCATCCTGTCGGTCGAGCTGTTCGGCTCGAGCGAGCTGCTGTACTTTGCACTCGCCTGCGGCATATCGTATATGCTCTCGGGCTACTTTGGCCTTTACAGCAGTCAGAAGATCATGTACTCAAAAACTCGCGCCGAGTTCATAAACCGCTACGCGAAGTAGAAAAACGCCTGATTAAGATCAGGCGTTTTTCTATTTTATCATCACTTCACTGTTTTTGCCCATTCCGGCTCTTTAAAACCGACCAGGACGAAGTCGTCGGCGATGAGCATCGGGCGCTTTACGAGCATTCCGTCCGTTGCAAGCAGGGCATACATCTCATCCTCGGTCATACCGGGGAGCTTATGTCACGCGCGCAGCTCGGCCTCGGTGGGATTATCGTCCTTGATATTCCGAAGCTTGTAGGAAACTCCGTTTGCATCAAGCCACTTCTGCGCCTTCTGGCAGGTGCTGCATTTGGGATAGCAAAGAAAAATCATGTCATTTAATCTCCTATATAAGTAAATCGACGATATGTCTTGCCATCGCGCTCGACAAACTCATTCCACATGCTCGCCGGGCGTACCCAGATTCCATGTTCGCCGTACAGCGCCTGATACACCACCATCGGCTCGAGCGTTTCGCTGTGCTTGGCGATGTACAAAACGCGATATTCGTTGCCCTTAAAATGCCGGTAACGGCCTGTTTTTATCTCTTCCACAACAAATTCCCTCAGTTCAAAATTTCAAATTCCATGTCCGTTTTCAGCGGATAGCTGATGAGCGCAGCGCCGTCAAGCTCCTCACGGTTCATGTCAACGCCGACTATGCTGTGATTATCATAGGTTTTATAGTAATAAATGCCCTTATCGGCGTTGCAGCATGAGGTGTAGATAGATATCTCGTATTTCCCGTCCGCCAGTCGGCAGCAGCCCCTCTGCTGATCGACCGAACCGAGAATGTGAAAAAACTGGCTGACGCTCGACTTCTCGTCGTCGGCCGACAGCGAGTTCATTTTGGTGAAAGCAACGCGCACGAATCTGGACGCAGACGACAGGTCGCCGGGCAGGCCGATAGCACCCATTCCGCGGCTGTAAGCGTTCAGCTCAAGCCGCTCGGAAAATCGGTTTTCCGGATTATCGACGGAAAGGCCCCTATAGTTATTAAGGTTAAACAGTTGGATCGGGAACGGCGGATTGTTCGTGAGCACGCCCACGGGATTGTCATAGACGAAAATTCCGTCACTGACGCTTTCGAGCGTGATCGAGCCGCTTTTGTCCGAAATGATCCAGTGCAGCTGCGCCGTCGGCAGCTGCGGCGCAAACGGCTCGGCGGTGAGGTTTATCTGCGCAAGCAGCGCCTTTGCCTCGCTCACCGATGCGCACCGAGCCATGATCCACGGGATCAGCTCCCACTGGGCAATGTTATCCTTCCCCTCACGGCACTCGCGGTAATGCGCGTTGCCGACGAAATTCAGCCCGGCGATGCACAGTCCCTTTTCGTTCACCGCGTCGTAATACAGCGGATAGTTATCCGCGACATGCGCCATGCCGATGAAGGCAAAATGCCGCTCCATTACGCCCATGTGGCGAAATTCAAGCCTGAAATTTCTCGGCGTGACGGTGACCGTTTCGCCGTAGGAAAACTCGTAGTCGAGCGTGCGGCCGAAATAAAAATCTTTTGTTTTATAAGTTGCTGCTGTACACATAATTTCTCCTCCGGCCCCGGTTCTTTCCTCGGATAGATGCGCTTCGGCGGCCGTTTTCTTTTCAGGCAATGATTATACCACGGAAAGGGCAGGTTGAATACCCCAAACAGAGCCGCGTTCTTAAACGACCTTGTATTGCCCTTTTCTGCACTGCACGCTGCGAAGGCCCGTGCGCTCCAGGCCGAGAAGCGCATCCATCTCATCGGCTGCGCTTTTATATGTGCTGCCCTGATGATGCACGAGGATGTAATCGGCCTCTTTGATCTTGCCTGCCGCCTGCGCGCAGAAGCTGCGCATGGGGGCTGCAACGGAAAACACCCATATCGGCGTGCAGATCGTCACATGCTCATAGTCTGCCAAGCTCACGGAGACGGGTTCAATCGGCATCTGCCATTTGTGCATTCCATACCGGCCGCACCACCAGAAGCCAAGGGTTCCCTCCGTCCGCTCGGGAGACTTCACCTCGTAAGTCTCGGCGCCGCTGCGGTTTGCCTCCTCATACGCGAGCTTCCTGACATAGCCCATGCGCGAGAAAAACACCACCAGACGCTTTTTGTTTGTACCGATCTTCGGGTAATCCGTCAGTGCAACATGAAACGCTTCCTGCTTTCCGAACACCCACGCGGCATAGCCTGTGGCGGCCTGCGCAGCGCCGAAGACGAAAAAGCTCGTGGACATGAAATTAAGTGGGAAGATATAAAACTGAATGCCTATCCACAGCATCAGCGTCACGCCGAACACTCCGCCGAGCACCGTGCCGGCTTTCTTTTTTGCCAGCAGCAATGCTGCCGCCGTCAGGTTTGTAAGCCCATTGACGATCAGCAGCGCCCAGCCGGAAAATGTGAAGTCCTGAAAAACGCGGTCTGCAAAAGGCAGTACCTGAAAATACGGCAGCATCGCGTCCATGCCCATGAATCTTCCCGATGGGTCGATGAGCATGGCAAGCGCTCCTGCCACGGCGCCGATGCCGATAAACAGCGTCCAGAAAACAAGCCAGCGCCGCGCCGTTTCAAATCTTGATTTTTGTTTCATAAAGCCATCTCCGATTTATTGCTATTTAAAGGCTCATGCAGCCTTGGATCACGATGCTTTGAGCCGAATGTGGATTCTCCCTTCGGCATGCCGCGCCTGCACGGCAACGGTGTAAGGGCCGGTTTCCGGGATATTGATTTCAAAGCTCGTGGTTTCCTCGCCGTTTCCGGCATAAATGATCGTGCCGTCCGGCGCTGTTATCTTAATGTGCAGAGAGCCTTTTGACGTTTCAAATTCAACTTGCAGCACATCTCCGGCATTCAGGCTCAAGGTGTGGCTGTTGGTTCCGTTCATGCGCAGAATGTCCAGACTGTAGGAATCCGGATTTTTTATTCTCTCGCCGGTGAAGCCGGGGCGGTTATAAATGACGAGGAGCATCGTCAGTCCTGCCAACAGCGCGGAAGCACAACGCCGGCCAAAATCCTAATTGCTCGTTTCGATCTCATTTGTTTTACCGACATGTTTAACTGCATGGCAATAGTTTACATGTTCAAAAGCCTTCATGCTCGCACCGGCTCTGTCAATGATATTGCGCTGAATATCCGCCGGGGTGAGCAGCTCGCGGATCTGAAAGCCGTGGTTTTGGAGCAGCTTTTCAAGCTCCGCGCAGGAAAATGCCGACTGCATAGCTTCTCCGCCAGCTTTCGCCATCATTATCGTATTCTGCACGCGCTTCTCGGCGGCGGCAAAGAAGTTTTCATCGGGATAGTCGAAACCAAGCGAGCTGCCGGGCGCGCATAGCTCGGACAGCGCAGACAGTGTCTGCTCGATCGCTTCGACCGAAAGGTAATAGGTCACACCCAGCCACGAGAAAAAGGATTTTTCGGACTTATCAAAGCCTCCGGCAAGCAGGCACTTGGGCAAGCTGTCTTTTGAGAAATCCACAGGAATAAATTTAAGATTTTTGGGGATCGTCCAGCCGGCGCGCGCAATTCGCTCCAGCTTGTCCGCCTGCGTAAGCGGATGATCCGCCTCAAACACCTTGTGCTTGGATAAAAACTCCGTTTCGCGAAAAGCGAAGGTATCCAGCCCTGCGCCGAGGATAACATATTGCTCCGTGCCGTTCAGGGCCTCGGCTTTCAAGACCCGTTCCGTATAGGCCGCGCGGCACAGCGGCGACGGGGCAATGTGAACATTCACAAGCCGCCGCAGCAATTCTTTCGGCTCCTGCTCTGACGCGACATCTCCGGCTCAAAAAATTGCGCGCCGCCGAGAATATAGCCCTGAACGGCCGTGTATTCCTCATCCGTCATCAGTTCCCTTGCAAGAGCATCGCAAAGCACCGGATGCTCTTCGTTTTCCGTATGAAAAGCCCTGCCGAATGAGCTCATCAAGGCGGTAATGCTGGCTTTGTTCTCCATATTCGTTTTCTCCTCTGACATCATTTCGGTATTTGGCGCTGCTGCGGACTCATTTTGCCCGATAAACGTCAAAGAACTGCCGGATGTGCCGCTCGATCAGCCGCGTCACCTCCGCCTCGCGCTCCGGCTCCCTGTCGCAGAGATTAAGCCACACGGAAACCGGCAGGCACAGCTGCGCCGCCATGATCTCCGGGTCGGCCTCGGCGAGCTGCCCCCGGCGAATGAGAAACCGCACAAGCCCGGTGAAATAGCTCATAACGTCCGTGTAGTTCCGTTTGGTCTGCATGCTTGCCATCTGCCGATTGCGGAACTGCTCAATGGTCAGCATCTTTCGTGCACGGCTGATCTGCGGATCGTGCAGGATGTATCGGATCTGCCCGAGGCAGAGCTGCACCGCCATATCCGGTGTCATGTTTTCCTTGTCCTTTGTGAAGGCAGGGTCATCCCAATCCGCTTTTGCAAAAATGGAATGCTGCTCGTATTGCTCCAGCGTGGCTTGCATCAGCGCGTCCAGGATCGCCTGCTTATTCTCAAAATGACTATAGAGCGATGCCTTGCGGATACCCACCGCCTCGGCCAATTGGGAAATGGACGTGGCCTCATAGCCCTGCACGGAGAACAGCTCCAGCGCCGCATCCAATATCTCCTGCTTTGTGCTTCCCTTTGCTGTCATTGAACGATCCTCCCGATCTCAGTTTTCGCTCCATTATACCTACCGAACGTTAGGTTGTCAAACAGCGTATTCACTCATTTTCGGGCATTATAAAACCTCATCGGCCGTAAACGGCAGATGAGGTCTGAATATACGCCAAAATTTAAGCTTGCGAGCGCCGCAGTTATTCCAAAAGGAAATCAAGTGCTCTAATGATTTTGATTCCGTCTTGTGTCTGAGTAAGATCGCATTCCAATGCGATCACTATCTTTTCATAGTTATCACGAATCTTACGCAGCGGCGCAAGCTCTCGCTCTCTCGTTTCCGGGGCATTCATTGATTCGGTAACCTGTACATATTTTTTCTCGTCTGCTTTCGTGGCAATAAAATCAACTTCCTGATTGTCGATTTTTCCAATGGCGACATCATAACCTCGGCGCAGCAGCTCAAAGTAAATGATATTCTCTAAAATATGTCCGCTGTCACCATCACGATAGCCCAGCAGATAATTTCGCAACCCAATATCAACAATATAGTATTTGCCCAGGGTTCGCAGATACTCCTTACCCTTTATGTCAAAGCGCTTGATTTCATAGAAAATGTAGGCTTCTGTCAAAGCTTCGATATACGCCTGAATCGTCTGTACGGCAGGCTTTGTTTTTCGGGTTCCATTTTCCAAAAGTCCCTCATTGACTAAAGTGTTTCTAATAGAGGTAGCCGAAGTGTTATTGCCAATATTGTCCGCCAAAAACAAGATGATTTTTTTCAGAAGCACCGGGTCAGTAATATTTCGCTGTCCCTTGCGCTTTTCCCGTTCCAGAATGTCATTGATAACGGCAGCAGAATAAACCCCGTCTAACGCAGCTGTTACCCGGTCAATTTCCAAGCCCACATCAGCAAGCATAGGCATACCGCCAAATCTGGCATAGGCATCAAAAAGCTCTTTTACATCATATGTTTCTCCATCTGCATCTGTAATCCGCTTTCTGAAACCGCCAGCAGGTGACTTCCGTTCCGTCAGGATATAGCCATGAAAGTCCAAAAATTCCTTAAATGATAGCGGCCATACTTTAATTTCCACATATCGTCCGGATAGATAAGTGGAAAGCTCAGAAGAAAGCAGATAGGCATTGGATCCTGTGATATATATATCGCAATCAAAATCTACTCGGAAAGAGTTTACCGCATTTTCCCAACCATGTACTTTCTGTACCTCATCAAAGAAGAGGTATGTCCGTTTATTAGGGCAAATGCGTGCTTTGACGTATTCATAAAACCCTCTTGCATCCATATCCGGAATGCCCATAGACTCAAAGTTCATTTCGATAATCTGGTCATCGGTCACTCCGGTTTCACGCAAATGCTCTGCCATCAGCTTCATTAAGCTTGACTTTCCGCAGCGTCGGATACCGGTCATAACTTTAATCATTTCTGTATCTTGAAATGCAATAATCCGATTCAGATAGAGATCACGTTTTCGCAAGCTTGTTTTTTGCATAAAGGAAACACCACCTTTCGCTTCAAAAAGCATAGCATAAACTTCTCGAAAAATCAAGTTTATAAAATTGATATTAAAAACTTATATTTTTGAGAAGTTTGTAACATGCTGTGGTTCTTTGTCGATATGCGTATGTCATGTAAATCGGCTCATATAGCGAATTTGGTCAACCCATCAAAAACGGGATAAATGAGTCAACTTTTCGCAAGAAAAATAGAAGTTACAAACAAAAAAATCCCGGAATCGAAATGATTCCGGGATTTTGAGCTGTTTTGAAAAGATTAACGCTTGGAGAACTGCGGAGCGCGACGAGCGGCTTTGAGACCGTACTTTTTACGCTCTTTCATTCTCGGGTCGCGGGTCAGGAAGCCTGCGGCCTTCAGGGATGCGCGGTAGCTCTCATCGACGAGGAGCAGTGCGCGTGCGATACCGTGACGGATAGCGCCGGCCTGGCCGGAAACGCCGCCGCCGTGGACGGTAGCCTCGATATCGACCTTGCCGACGGTGCCGGTGGTGACCAGAGGCTGACGAACGATGAGCTTCAGAGTCTCGAGGCCGAAGTAATCGTCGATATCACGGCCGTTGATGGTGATAACACCGGTGCCGTTGGGGATGAGGTGGACGCGTGCTACAGACTGCTTTCTGCGTCCGGTGCCGTACATATACGGTCTTTTGCACTTATAAGTTGCCATATTCTCTTCCTCCTATTAGCGATCCCAAACTTCGGGCTTCTGAGCTGCATGGGTGTGCTCTGCACCGGCGAAAACGCGCAGGCGCTTGAGCTGCCACTGAGCGATGGTGTTCTTCTGAAGCATGCCGCGGACTGCAAGACGCATTGCCAGCTCGGGGCGATTTGCCATCAGGTGCTTGTACTGAGTCTCCTTCAGGCCGCCGACCCAGCCGGAGTGAGTACGATAGTACTTCTGCTCGAGCTTCTTGCCGGTCAGGACTGCGTCCTTTGCGTTGATGATGATGACGTAATCGCCGCAATCGACGTGAGGAGTATAGGTGGTCTTAAGCTTGCCGCGAAGCAGATCGGCAGCAATTGCAGCGGTCTTGCCGAGGGGCTTGCCTGCTGCGTCAAGGACGTACCATTTTCTTTCAACGGTCTCCTTGGTAAGCATTGTCGTGGACATATTTGTGCCTCCAAAAAAATTTAAATATACTTTGACATTTTAACGGGGCGCTATTAAAATACAAACATTGAAAATAGCGTGCTCTATTTTTATACCACAGCCGCGAAACAGTGTCAACACCGATTTTAATCTGCGTTTTGTAAACTCGCAAAATCTCGTAAATGCTCCCTAAATCGGCCTGATACTCAATTTCAATTTTGCATTTTTCGAGAGGTTTAAGCATGGACATACGCGCACTTAACGAATTTACGGGCATTATTCGCAAGGCCGTAGACGATTACGGTATGATAAACGAAGGCGACAAGGTCGCCGTCGGCGTTTCCGGCGGCAAGGACAGCATGCTGCTCCTGTTGGCGCTCAAGCATCTGCAAAGCTACTATCCCAAGCATTTTGAGCTTGAGGCGATCACGATAGAGCTGGGCTTTGAAGGCATGGATTTTACGCCCGTGCGCGAGATGTGCAAGGAGCTGGACATTCCCTACACCTGCCTTAAAACCGACATCAAGGAGATAGTTTTCGACGTGCGCAAGGAGGATAACCCCTGCTCGCTGTGCGCAAAGATGCGGCGCGGCGCGCTAAACGACGCGATCCGCGCGCGCGGCATATCCAAGCTCGCGCTCGGTCATCACTTCGACGATGCAGTCGAGACGTTTCTCATGAGTCTGCTGTTCGAGGGGCGGCTGAGCTGCTTCCGGCCGGTGACGTTCATGGATCGCAGCGGCGTTACGCAGATACGGCCGCTTATCTATGCCGGCGAGCAGAAGATCATAAACCTTGCCGACTCGCTGGATATCCCCATTGTCGAAAATCCCTGTCCGCAGGACAAGGCCAGCAAGCGATATGAAATAAAGCAGCTTATAAAGACCCTGTCGCTCACATATCCCGACATGAAGTCGAAGGTATTCGGCGCGATGCAGCGTCTGCCTCTGCCCGGCTGGGGCATTGAAAAGTAAGCTAAAAAAGAGCACCCGGCGGGTGCTCTTTCTTTGCTTTTGCGATTTTTTACTTATCCTTATCGTCGGGGCTCATGTCGAACTCAAGCTCCGCGTCGCACTTCGGGCAGCGGATCGAGCCGAAATCGAGATCCTCCTCATAGACGGTGATCGTCTCGCCGCATTTCGGACAGGTCACTTCGTACTCCTGCTCGTCGCCGCAGCTGCCGCAGCAGCCGGTGCAGACGTCATCATCGTCATCGTCATCGGCCTCGTCGTAGTCCTCGTCATCGTCATCGGCCTCGTCGTCCATATCGCCGATGCAGAGATCCTCGAGGTATTCCATGTCCTCATTGATGTCGCTGATGCAGTCGGAAAGATCCTTTGCATGCGCATCAACGGCTTCGATATCGTCGGCCATGGCTTCGAGCACGTCGATAACTGCGAGCATCAGCTTGCCCTCGTTGGTGCTGTCCTTTATGCCGAGGCCGTCTGCAAGACCCTTGAGGTATGCGACTTTTTCACTTACTGTCATATTAGATTCATTTCCTCCATTTTTGCGTCGGTATGCCGACAGGCAACCGATAGCCGATAGCGGATATTTTTAGTAGCGCCTTTGCGCCGGTTCCGATACGTTTATTGCGATTGCACGACCGGTGGGTGCAGGCAAAACCGCGGCACGCGGAACTACACGATAATGTAGCGCCTGCGGCGCGGATATATTTACACCTCATCTGCCGCAAGCGGCATCTTCCCCTCAAGCTCCGCAAGGGGAAGACATTTAATAGCGCCTTTGCGCTGATACCGATACGTTTATTGCGGTATCCCGACCGGGAACTGCCGACTAAACCATTACGCACGGAACAGGCAAGCCAGTTCCCTACAAGCGGCTGATGTCGCAGCGGAGAGCTAATAGCTGATAGCTAATAGTTATTGCGCTTTAATTCAACCCCTCGGCAGCAAAGCTGCCTGCTCCCCTTGACATGGGAGCCAATGGGGTGCGGTGCAAAACGCAGCTTGCACTAATGTATGGCGGCAGTTTTCCGGTTTTGCCGGTAACTTCGACACCGGGCTACCGCAAACGCAGCTTGCACTAACGTATGGCGAGGCAAATACGGTTTCCTCCAATGTCCCGAACCGGGCTACCAGAGATAAATGTATTGGTAGTTGCGTCAATGCGCCTCTAAAATCACTTGGAGCGGCTGAGGTACTCGCCGGTACGGGTGTCGATCTGGATCTTCTCGCCGGGCTCGATGAAGAGGGGAACCTTGACCTCTGCGCCGGTCTCGAGGGTTGCGGGCTTGGTCGCGTTGGTAGCGGTGTTGCCTGCAAAGCCGGGGTCGGTGTCGGTGACTACGAGGTCAACGAAGAAGGGAGGCTCGACGTTGAAGACCTTGCCCTTGTAGGAATAGATGGTGCAGGGCATATTCTCTTTGACGAACTTGAAGCTGTCGTTAAGGACGGACTCGTCCACGGGCTCGAGCTCGTAGGTTTCGGGGTTCATGAAATAGTAAAGGTTGCCGTCGTTGTAGCTGTATTCCATGGTCATACGGTCAACGGTAGCGCTCTCGAACTTTGCGGTGGGGTTGAAGGAAGTTTCGGTGACGGCGCCGGTGATGACGTTTTTCATCTTGGTGCGCACGAAAGCTGCGCCCTTGCCGGGCTTAACATGCTGGAACTCGACGACCTGCATGACCTGACCGTCCATCTCAAAGGTAACGCCGTTTCTGAAATCGCCTGCTGTAATCATAATAGGTGATCCTCCTATGTGAAAAAATAAGTTTTTAGATAAATGTCTATAGCCTTAATAGTTTACATTAAATTACGCCATATTGCAACGATTATTTTTTGCTTTTGTTCTTATTTGCATTATCCGGAGCGTCATTTTCGCGTTTTCCGGTGCGTTTTTCAAACGCGATCTGGAACATATACACCACCATCGCCATAACGCCGACTATGTAAAGCACGTTGCGCAGCACCCCCGGGAACGCCGGAATGAAGCTTTGCAGCAGCGCCGTTACGCACACGACGATGAAGCCGCCGTAAAGAAACGGCGTGAGCGAAAAGTTTATCTTTTTTGCTTTCTTGTTTCCCTTTGCCATTGTTTTTCCCCTCCGTTTACAGTATCAAAAGCTGCTTTGCGGCCTTTGTTATCACTTCGCATCCGCCCTCGCGCAGGATGAGCACATCCTCGATCCTCACGCCGAATTTGCCCGACAGATATATGCCAGGCTCGGCGGATATCACAGCGCCCTCCGGCATCGGCGTTTTCACCGACGGCGACGCAGACGGCGACTCGTGGATATAAAGTCCCAGCGAGTGGCCGAAGCTGTGTCCGAAATATTCGCCGTAGCCTGCGTCGGAGATGACCTTGCGCGCCGCGCCGTCGATTTCCGCGCCGGTGACGCCGGCGGCGGCCTTTGCAATGCCTGCAAGCTGGGCGCGCAGGACGATATCGTATACGTTTTTCATCTCGTCGGTAGCGTATCCGACGGCGACGGTGCGCGTCATGTCCGAGCAGTAGCCGTCCTTTATGCAGCCAAAATCCATGGTGATGAAATCGCCCTCGCACACAACGGCATCCGACGGAACGCCGTGCGGCATGCTGGAGTTTGCGCCAGTCACGGCTATGGGGTCAAAGCTGTTGCCCTCGCCGCCGTGCTTGAGCATTCGGTAGGTTATTTCGGCGGCGATATCGCGCTCGGTGATGCCGGGTCGGATGATGCCAAGCACATCGTCCAGCGCCTGCTCGGCGATTGCCTGCGCGCGGCGCATGCTGCGTATTTCCGACTCGTCCTTCGATGCGCGCAGCCTGTAAAACAGGCTCTGGCACGGATGCAGCTCAACGCCGAGCACCCTCTGCCAGTTGAGGTACGCCCCGTGCGAGAGCGAAAACTCCTCCGCACCGAGCATTTTCACGCCGCACTCATCCATTGCCTCGCGCACGAGCTGCGAAAGGCGCTTGCCTGCGCCGAACATGCGCACCGTTATATCGCCCGAAACGCTTTTTTCCGCCGCCTCGATATAGCGCGAGTCGGTCAGCAGGAACGCCCGGTCGAGCGTTACGAGCACCGCGCCGTCTGTAAAGGCAAAGCCCGCTGCATAGCGCTGATTAAGCTCATCTGTTATAAGCACCGCGTCAAGCCCGAGATCTATAAGCCCTCCGCGTATTTTTGCAAGTCTTTCCACTGTGTGCCTCCGTCTCAGAAGCCGCCCGGCTCGTCGCTTATCGGCTCGAACGCGCTGTCGGACCGGATGGAATCCTGAAGATCGACGAGCAGTATCGAGCCGTCCTTACCGCTCTGGAATATGCCGCGGACTATCTCCGTTCCGTCGGCAAGCTCGTAGGAGACGGCGATGCTCGGCTGCGAGTCGGGAATGAAGCTTTTGACCTCGACGCCCTCGCCGGTTGTGAGATAGTTGCGCTGCCAGAGCATCCTGCCGGAGGTGTAGATCTTCACGTTGTAAACCGTCTCCTCGGCCGAGAGCACAACGCTCTGCCCATCCTCGTCAACAGTGACCGTGCCGAGGATATTCAGGCTGCTGCGGTCGAGCTTGTCGCCGTCGTCGGCAAGCAGCATGCCGTTTTCGCCCTCGTATTCAGCGGGCATGAAGCCCTCGTCGATGAACTCTTCGAGCGCCGAATACGGTATCTCAAACAGCAGCACGCCGCGGCTGTAGGGCGCGATGTCATAGGGATTTGCGTAGAACACAAGGCCGCCGTCACTGAAATACCAGTTTGCGCCGGCATCGACGAGGTCGTTTATCGTGCTCTCAAAATCGTCAAACAGTATGCTGACGCCGCCCTCTTTATAATCGTCCCCGGCAGCAAGGCCGATGACGTAGTTTTTAATAAATGTCTTGAGCTGCTCCTCGTTTTTGGCAATGTCCGCAAGGGTCAAAAGCGAGCCGTTATCGGCATTGTAGCTGCGGCTGGTTCGCGTAGAATCGGCGTGGATGCCGCCGATATCCTGCGAAACGTCGAACACGGCGCTCAAAACGCGCGTATCGCAGCGCGTCACGCTCGGCGCGCAGTAGTAGCTCAGCGCGATCTGCTCGCCGTCGGTCTGATCCTCGGCAACGCGCCTGGTGTACTCCGCGTCGGCCCCGAACCTGACATACAGCTCCGCCAGCGAGGAATTTATCCGCTCGGCCGTGCGCTCGTCCTTCGAGCTTACCGTCGCCGTGCCGAGGCTCTGCCTGTAATACGTCGTACCGTCGTCGCTTTTAAGCTCCTCGTCCTCGAAGCCGTAGCTCACCGTCATGTCAAACTGCGGCACATAGGTTCGCTTTTCGTAGTCGCCGCCGTGCTGGCATGCGCACAACGTCCCCAGCATCGCGCAGCAAAGCAGCATGGAAATTGTCTTTTTCATTATCTTCAACCTTTCACACCGGTATCAAAATGTTAACAAAGCGCAAACAAAGCCGTTGAATTTCAAGGGTTTTGCACACTTTCAACAAAGTTATCAACACATTATGTAAATCACAGAGGGCTATCCGCATTCAGAAAGCCCTGGATGCCGCGCGTGCAGTAAGTATCAAGCACATAGGCGACTCGCTCGGGTGCGTCCTTCATGCCGGTATCGAGCCAGTATTTGACCACCGTCGATATCGAGGACACGAGCAGCTGCTTAAGGCACTGCGCAAGAGGCTCGCTCACCTCGCCGAGCATCAGGATCTCCTGCTCAAGGTAGTCGTCGGCGTGCTTTGCAATGACCTTGAGCATCGCGTCATGGTCGCCGTAAGGGCTGGCAAAGACGCGGCAAAGCTCTCGGTTTTCGCTCAGAAGACGCAGCGTTTGCAGCGATGTCAGGCGCTTAAGCCCCGACTCCTGAAGCCGCTGCGCAAGCGCGTCGGAAAGTTGATCCTCCAGGCTCCTTTTCAGCTCATACGGGTCGGAATAGTGCGCGTAGAACGTGCCGCGGTTTATGTCCGCCTCGCGGCAGATCTCCGTCACACTTATTTTTTCGATCGGCTTTTCGGCGAGCAGACGCAGAAAGCCATCCCTGATCGCCTGCTTGGTGTATCTTACTCGTCTGTCTTCCTTCTTTGGCTTCGCTGTTTCCATGCCCACCACGCTCCTTATTTCTTTATACATACATCTTACTATACAAATGATAGAAAATCAACACAATGCCTGTTTTTTTAGAGGCGCATTAAAATTTTACGAATACGTCTATTGCAGTGCCCCGATTCGGAACAATGGAGAAAACCGTAATTGCCTCGCGCTACATTAGTGCTCTGCTGAATTTTCCACCGCACCC
>UMKG01011404.1_pt1 | contig 23226 bp, 24 predicted proteins | sample 1966261 | NCBI WGS metagenome assembly UMKG01 (sample SAMEA4836169, study PRJEB28245) | human gut metagenome | biome: gut microbiome; material: fecal sample | place: Denmark | collected 2008 | reverse complement strand
CTGCATAGTGCATAATCCCACGTCCTTCTTTGGTTTTATGTATCGTTATTTTGGTTAAAGATATCTTATATTTAAAAATTCGTAATGTCAAACTTATACTTCTTATGTTACTATAAATTTTGGTTGTTTATTTTAATACTATTTGCACATTTTTTACAGATTTTAGAAATACTCTAATTCTAAATTTTTGTTGATTTTTAGGGATTTTATACTTTTTTAGATAAACTATAATTTTTTTAAAAAGGGAACATCATTCATTTTTGAACGTTGTTCCCTTTTACTTACTTATTTTTTGCTTTCTTTTGTTTATTTGTTAAGACTTTTGCATATCCTAATGTCACTCCTTCTAAGCCTATTAATGCTATTAAAGCAATTACCAATGGCCATGGTACACTACCTGTTGATACATTTATAAGTACTCTTGCAGTAGAACTATTATCATCCGCATTTTGATCTTTAAATCCTGGTATATTTCCTGTTTTTATTATTTCTACTGTATTATCTTTTTCACCTAGATTTTTATTTCCTTTGTTCCAACTAAAAGTTATCTTATATTCTTTTGTCTCTCCTGCTTTTATGTCTGTTATTACTTTTTCTATGTATCCATCTTTTTCTTCCCATGTTCCATCATTTCTTACAAGGCTCATTCCTTCTGGAATATTTTCTCGTATTGTTGCTGTTCCGTCTATTTCTCCAGTGTTTTTAACTTTTATTGTATATTCTACTTTTACATCTGTGTCATCAACATTTTTTCTGTAGATTTCTACCCTTGTTAGTTTATCATTGCCTATATTTTGTTCATCTCCATCTACTGTTATTTTACTAATTATTTTATCTACTCCTATGTTAAATGGCTTTGGTTCATAATAGTAATATACATCTATTGTGTTTACAACAATATCATTTCCATTTTCATCTTTTGTTATTTCCACCTTCATTTTTCCTTGTTCTTCTAAAGGTCTTTCCACTAATGTGTAATATATGAAGTCTTTTGCTTCTGTGCTATACTCATCATCTTTTTGTCCTTCAATTACAACTTGACTAGATTGTAATTTACCTTCTTCATTTGGTTCTTCTAATTCTTTTCCTGTTATTCTATCTACATAGTGTACAATTACCTTTGCTGGTTGATTATAGTAATATGTTACAACTATTTTTTCTTCTGTCATTGTTCCTGTGCTATTAGCTGGTAACAAAGTATTTCCTTCTTCATCTACTGTTACCAATGCATAGCTTAAGAATTCTTTAGAAGGTATATTATATTCATCTCCAACATGTCCATCATGAATTGTTGGTTCTTCTATTTCATCATTTGTTAATATATCTATATGATGTTCTTCTACTTGTGCCTTTTGTGCATAATAGTATGTGACAACAGTTCTATTGTTTACTATATTTCCATCAGCATCAGTTTGAACTTCCATTGTTCCTGTACTATTAGCAGGAACTTCTACTAAGTCATATCCTGTAAATTCTTTTTGTTCAGTTGTGTATGAATCACCTTCATGTTATGAGGAGTGAAAGTCTTTTTTTTAAATCTCAGTATTTTCAGTGTTTTCCAGCCTCGATTTTTAGTTGTACCCTTTATTTACCCTTTATCCATTTTTCAAGCCATTTTTAAATCGTCTAAATAAGCCTCTAATCTATTCATTTGGGTTAGTTTTACTTGTCCTAAAATATGAACATATATATCCGCTGTTGTACTATAACTAGCGTGTCCTAATATTTCTTGCAGAACTCTTAAATCTATTCCTGCCTCTATTGCCCTTGTTGCAAATGTGTGTCTTAACTCGTGAATACCTACTTTTCTAAAATTATGACTTTCACAAATTTGCTGACAATGTTTTCGCAAATATTCTGAGTTTATAGGATTATTACATTTTGTTTTAAATATAAAATCATCTTCTTTGAACCCTTCTCCTAGTTCTGCAACTTCTTCACACTCTTTTATCTTTTGTTCTTTATATTCTTTTAGTATTCTCACAACTTTATCCAACATTGGTACTACTCTATAACTATTATCTGTTTTTACATCTGTTATTTTTCTTTCTCTTTTTATTTTATTAAAATCATCATCATAAGTTGTTACCTTTTGCACACCTCGTCTTACATAAAGAGCTTTATTTTCAAAATCAATATCTTTCCAAGTGAGTCCACTTAGTTCTCCTGCTCTTAAACCTGTATTTACTAAAACAATGTATGCCACTCCCATTGTGTGTTCTTTCATAAATCCTTCAAAAACTTGTTGTTCTTCTTTTGTCATAATCTTTAATTCTTTTTTCCTCATACTTGGTAACTTTAATTTTCTTGTTGGATTCATTACCATAAGTCTACACATAATAGCATCATCAAAACACATTTTTAATATACTATTATAATGTCTTAATGATTTAGGAGATTTACCTTCTTTTTGTAATTCACTAATAAATTTTTGTAAATGATATAACTCAATTTTTTGTAACTGCATATTACCTAAATGCTCTATTATTGTTTTTGATTTTTCAACATATCCTTGAAAAGTCCTTGGAGAAACATACGGTTTTTTATAAACTTTCATCCATTCTTTGATCCATTCTTCAAGAGTAATATTATTGTTATCAATAAAATAATTATCATCTTTTTGCCTTCTTAATTCTTGCATTTTTTGTATAACAATTCTTTGAGTTTTACCATATACAGAAATTTGTTTACTTTTTCCATTTACATTTACAGTAACCCTCCCTTCATAGCCATTTCCTCTTTTTCTTATTGTGCCTTCTCCTTTAATCCTTCTTGAAACTTTACTACTACTATTTTTACTCATTATCTTCCTCCCATAAAAAAGGGATTTATAATAATGATAATTTAATATTGTTAATCATCATCTATTATAAATCCTTTATCTTTTTAAGACCAAACCTTAAACAATAATTCTTCCTGAATTTTTATTAAACCAGTCTATCATCATTGGCTTGTTTATTACGATTCTTCTTTCAAATTTTATGCAAGGAAAATCTTTTAGTTTTGTCAATTCTGTCATAAGTTGTTTACTAATACCCATTATTTCTGAAGCTTCTTTTATATTTATTCCTATTTTTTCTTCCATATAGCTGTTCCTCCTTTTGCTAGTATTTGTTCTGCTTTTTCTACTGCTTCTCTTGGAGAATACAACTTCATTACACACTCTATTTCTTCATATAATGACTTTACATCTAAATCATTTGGTGCTACTCCTAAAGTATTTAATGCTATAATTGCATAGGCTTTCGCTTGTTTTTTAGTTACTATTTTGACATTATTTAATTTCATTTTTATCAGATCCTTTCACTTATAAACTTTTGATTAGTTACAAGTGAATTGGTATCTTCACATAGGTATTTCAACCTCTCCGCTTTCCACCGAGCGACTCCTCAACCAATGTTAAGCCAAGTCGAAGTATCATTATCACACTAATATAGTTCTTCGCCTTATAAACTTACCATCGTTTACTTTTTCCCTCATTATAGTCGCTATTTAACTTAAATTAACTTTCGCCTTCTTGGAGCTACCTATATTAGCTAAAGTCTTGTAACTAATATATTAACTTGTCAATGTGCATAGCAAATTTTCTTTGCTATGCACATAGGCGAAAATGAACTTAAAAATGTCCCGATTATTTTAAAATTTTTTTAATTTCTTTTATTGTCTTAAATTTTTCAATGTATTCAAATACTTTATCTTCAATATAGTCTTTACATTCTTGACTAAAAATACCTTTAATATACGATTCACTATTTATTAGAGGTTCAAATATAATTAAAATCTCAAACTTAGCTTTTACATCTCCATTTACTGCTTTTTCTATAACTTCAAACAATTCCCTATTACTCATTTCTATCTTCATAACTTTAATCTCCTAACATTTTTTTAATTTTAGATTTAATAATTGATTTTTTATTTCTAATTGTTTTTTCTGATAAATTCATTATTTTTGCTATCTCTGTACTACTATACTCTTCAATACTCAAAGTAAGGATCTTCTTTTCGTCTTTTGAAAGTTTATGTATTGCAAGTTTTAATTTTGGGTTTGAAATATTATCTTCCAATTTTCCTTTTACTTCATTAGAAATAAGAAAAAAGTCGCTATCATACAACGATAACGACACATTTCTATCCACAGAATCAGTAAAAGCAATTTCTTTTACAACTCTATTATTTACTTTTCTAAAATAATCAATAGCAGAATGTTTTACAACCTTTCTTAAATAATTTTTAAATGATTTTACTACATATTCTATATCATTTTCAGAATACTCAACAACACTCATAAAAATACCTCCGTTCTAGGCACAATCAAGCCATAGAACAGAGGTAAAATTTTTACCCAATTATGAATATGAAATTATAAAATTAACTGTATATAATATTCGCTCATTTTCTACTCCCCTGTAATTAGTCCATAATTTAAAAGTGCTTTTCTTTCCTTAGTTTTTTCAATCAACACAACATTTGTAAAACCTTTTACCTCTAATTTATGGACTAATTGCCCTGACTACATTTTAAAGCTTTTCTAATATATTTCATTAAAAGTGTTGATAAATGCTGTAAAAGTGCTGAAAAGTGCTGATATATTTGTCGAATATTGGAATTAATTGTCAAAAGGATTGATAGTTCACATAAAAAATGATATAATAAGTCCCAGTTAGTTATACTAGTTGGAAATTTTACGGTACAGTATCTTAATGGAGGTATTAAATGATTAAAGTAATGATTGCTGAGGATAATGTTTACATCAGCAAAAGCTGTTTTAAATTTCTGACAAATGATGAAAATATTAAAGTTGTATCTTGTACTTTAGATGGAGAAGAAACCATAAAAGACTATTTTAAATTACAACCAGATGTATTATTATTGGATTTAAATATGCCTAAGATTAATGGAATAGATGTAATAAATACTATTGGAAGATTTGCAGGAGAAAGATCAAAATGTAATATTATAGTTGTTTCAGGAAGTTCTGACTATTTATATAGACTATATAATACAGCACAAGTATATAGAGTCATACATAAACCTGCTGACTTTAACTATATTTTAAAAACTATAAAAGAAATCCCTATAAAAAATAAAGGAATAAATCAAAAAGAATTAAAGGATTTATTAGCTGAATTAAGATTAAGTATTTTCTCTACAAGAGTGCAACAACTTATTACTGCAATAAATTTAGCTTATGAAAAACCTTATTTATTAAATAATATAAAAGATTTATATATTGAAGTGGCAAAGATTTATAATCTTAGCCCTAAAACAATAAAATGGAGTATAAGAACTTCAATAGATACCCTTAATCGCTCTGTGTCTATTGATACCCTTTGCTCCGTTTTTTCTTTGAAATTTAGACCTGAAACTGTTACTCCTAAATATTTTATTACCTTGATTGTGGAGTATTTTAGGCAAGAATAAAAGGAACAAATTTATGTTCCTTTTATTCTTTTTATATCATATAAGATTTTATTATTAGTCTGCATCCTCTAAAAACTTGCTAAATAATTTTTTCCAATTATCTACTATATTTTTATTATCATTTCTTTCCTTACTTACATATCTCTTGGCAATTTTAACTTTCCAACCTTCTTCTAATTTAATATCATTTTCTTTTGCAAAATCTTCTATTTGTTCAACAATACTTTTTTTGCTCTTATTATCAAATTCAAAGTCTTCAAGCTCTGAATGGAATTCTCTGTTAACTGCATCTACAATAAAATTCTCATCCATGATATCTTCTATTTCTGCTTTTTCTACCTTTGTATGTAAATAATCTTTGACAGATAATAATTTATTTTCGTCTTCGTCCTTATACAAATTCTTTTTTAAGCTTTTCTTTTTTTCTTCTCCTGCTGTATCTGAATCTAATAACACTATTGGTAATTCTTCTTCTTTTCCAGTTATTATTGATACTACAGGTTTAATGTTTTTTGTTCCATCTACTGGCATAAAGACTAATTCTTGTTCAAATGTAAGTGCATTTTCTTTCATTAGTTTTCTTTTTATATAAGTTAGATAAATTTGGTCTGAAACCCCTTCTACTATTATTGGCTTAGAACCTATCAGCATTGTATCAGAAATTGTTATTCCTATTGCAGAATTAATTGGATATATTGACTTTTGAGCGACTTTCTTCTTTATTTTTAAATTGTCGGAAATATTTGTTTTTCCATCTTCTCCTGCATAAACTACTTTGGTTCTAGTAATATTCATTGGATCTACTAAAAAAGGAGAGTGAGTAGTGTATATTAATTGATTTTTCTCTGCTAAAGAATTAAAAAATACCGCTAAATCTTTTTGAGCCATAGGATGTAATGTATGCCCCGGTTCGTCTAATAATATAATTGCGTTATCATGTTCACCTGCATTTTCTGTAACAAATACTAAATAAAAACTAAAAAACCATTGCAATCCACTACTTCTATTTTCAAGCTCAATATTTTCTGGTCTAATATTATCGCTTACCCATATTCTAAAATATGCACCATCTGCTGAAAATTTAAAAACATAATTTCCTTGTTTCCACCATTCTTTAAAATTTCTAGTCATATTTGCTGAAGCTGAATCTAACATTATTTCCCTTTCTTTCTTCTTGTTTGACTCTTTATTAATTATATCGTCTGTTTTTGATTGAGATTCTTGTCCTAATTCTAAGATTTCTTGAGGGCTTAATTTTACAAAATCAAATAAAACTTTTAATGTTTTTGCTTTATTTTTCGCTTTTTCTGATAATGTATCATATCTTCCTAAATCACTTATTATATTAGGCAAATATAACTCTGAACTAAGATTGGCATAAGAAGCATAATAAACAAATTTAGGTATCATTTTTATAATATTATCCTTATTTTCTATTATTTCCTTATATCTTTCTTCGTTATCTATATCCGTTTCATTTATTATTCCATATACTTTATAATCTCCGCTATAATATCTTTCTACTTTTACATATTCAAATTCAAATTCTTCTATTAAGTCAGGTTGTTGTTCTTCTTCTCCTGTTTCTTCATTAATGATTGGCTTTTGTGGAGTTTTATAATTTAATTTATATAACTCATCAAATTTAAAAATTGCTTCTATAAATTTTTTCGTTGGTGCTATTTTTCTTTCTTCAGTATATCTGTGCCTTGGATAATCTGAAATAAGATCAATTTTTGTATCCTTATCTGCAGGTTTTAACTTAAGTAAAGCAGTTAATACATTAGTTTTACCTGATTCATTTTCTCCTACAAGACATGTAATATTCTCAGTAGTAATCCATTCACTTTCATCTATAGTTTTAAAATTCATAACTTTAAATTTTACTAATCTCATACTCTTACTCCATTCTAGTATATATACTTTTATAAAATTTGTTCTATATTCATCCAATTATCATTATTCATATCTTCTGTATATGTTGTATTGCATATATATAAAGAATCATTTTTATCATAGTCTCTTACAAATCCCCATTTCAAATTATACTTTTCTGCATAATTTTTTAACACTAAGAACTTATTTTCAACTTTAATATCTATATTTTTTGACTCTCCTTCAGCATTTTCTCCACCTTTAGTTTCAACTATCCATGTATTTCCATTAATATCTTGTAAAATGTAATCTGGATAAAATGACCATTTTTTTCCAACTGCATCAACATATATTATAGAAAAATAATCTATTGAATGTTCTCCATTTTTATAAAACCATTTTACTTTGTTAGAATCATTACAATATTTTTCAAACATTCTCTCACAACGAGATTTTTTTGTGCTATTAGGATAATCCTTATATACATTTTTTTCATAAATTTTTGTATCTTTCATATTAGGGTCATATTTTATGATATCCATTTCTGGAATTTTAAAAACTAATTCTTTAATAGATTCAGTTTTAAGAGCTACCTGCCTTGACTCTTGTGATACTGCTTCTAAAAAATCATATTTTAATTTATCCTCATTATTTATAACAAAAGCATAAAATTCTACTAAAGATAAATTAATAAATTTTTTAGTAAAAAGTTTCCTCCTCAAAAACATTCTTTCTAGTACAACTCTTGTTTTATCATATCTCATTCCGATTTTAGAACTAATTACACCTATTGAGTGTCTTAAATCAATACCATTTTTACTAGTATTTACAATTGATTTTACTTTTATAGTATTAGCATTTGATATTTCATCAGAATCTATTTTTATTATTTTATCTTGAATAATTGTATTCTCTATTTTATCTCCAAATATATATCCTTCAGCTTCCAAAATAGTTCTATTATTAGTTTTATTTGAAGTAAGTTTATATTTATTTATAAAATAATTTTGTATTATTTTAAAAGTTTCTCTATCATCAAATCCATCAAAATCATTATTCTTTATTTGTTTAATTAAAGTAAAATTTTTATATTCATCTTTTAAAAATACTATTTTTACATCTTGTGCATTATTTCCTAATTCTTGTTTTATGGTTTCTTCATATTTTTCATCAAAAGTATATAAATAACAGTTATCTAGTAAAATATTATCATAATGATGAGCTTGTGGCATCCTCCTAATTCTACCAATGGTTTGGGTTTCAAAATCTTCATTCATATTGTCTCTCAATTTAACAAGAATCTTAGCTCTAGGGCAATCCCAACCTGTAGAAATAGCCTGCTTCATTATTAATATTATAGGCTCTGCATCATTTTCAGAAATACCTTCAATATTTTCTTTTCTATCCGCTAACCATATTGCAACAGTTTTGTTTTTATATGAGTATCCTTTACTTTCTAATATATTTTCAATTTGATCAATTAAATCATTAGAATTATTTGGAACTTGTATAATGATCATTGGATTTACACTAACATTAATTCGTTTATATTCTTTCCTTATAGCTTTTTGCTTATCTAAAGCTAAATCTATTAAATATTCATGTTCGTTTTTTAGCTCTATATTATTTCCTACATTTTCATTTATATACAATGCTCTTGTAATAAGTCCTTCATTTATGACATCTAGTTCATCTATTTGTATAAATTCTGCTTCTTTATTTTTCTTTGTTGTAGCAGAAACTCTAATAATATAATTTGGTCTCAAATACTCTATTACTGCCTCTGCTTTTACTGTTTTATTAAGATGTTCTTCATCAACTATAACAATAAAATTATAACCTCTATTATATGCCTCATCTATTCTTTCAAATAAATTTTTTCTTTCAGCATCTTTTAGTGCTGTATTTCCCTTTTTAGTAATAGTTTCCCAATTTATAAAGGCTGTATCTCCTGCTTCAAATCCACCTAACAAGACATCTGTAATGTTCTTTGAAATCATGTTTGGAAGATATTTTGTCATCTTTTCCCTACTTTGTTCTTCCAAATCTCCTTTACCAGGAGTAAGCCAAACAAAAATAGTATCTTTATTTTCTTCAAGATATTCTTTAATATAATCTAATAAGATAATTGTTTTTCCACTTCCAGTAGGTGCTTGCACTAATACTTCTTTTTTTAATCCAACTGTTGTTACATCTAATAATTTATTTACACATTCTATTTGAAATTCTTTTAGTTCTATTCCTTGCATACTAGACTATTGCACCTCCTTAATTTCTTCATCAAAATAATATTCTGGAATAACAAATATTTCAATATTATTATCCTTAAATAATTTTGTTTGTTTGGCTGTTAATAATATATCTGAAGAAATATATAATTTTTCACATTCTATGACTTCGTCAATTTTCGTACTAAATTCATCAATTGTCTTTTCATCAAATATAACTCTAATTTTCTTATCATCAATATTAATACCATTTTCAAGTTGTATCAAATTTTTTATGTTTAATAATAGGTTTTCCTGTATATTTTCTTCTTCAGTATTTAATCTAGGAATATATGTTGTCCTATAATATTTCAAGTTAGCACTTATACCGTCAGAATAGACACTATTACCTTTCCTTTTTCCTGTAATTACTGTTTTAATTCTTTGATAAGTTATATCTTCACAAATATTATTTTCATTGTTTGTACATAAAATAAATTGTCTATTTCCCCCATCTTCTTTATTTAGTTCTAATACTGCCTGAGCTGTTGTTCCACTACCTGCAAAAAAATCCAATACTTTTGAATTTTTTTCACTTGAAATTCTTAATAATATATTTATAAATTCAACAGGCTTAGGATAGTCAAATTTAATTTCTTTACCAATAATATTTTTTAGATCAAGTGATGCTTTTTTATTTCCCTCTATATCTTGAAAAAGATTAGAAACTTGTTTTGTTCTTCCTTTTGCATAATATTTTACATAAGGAATCCAAGGCGAACTTTTTATACCATCAATAGTTATTTTTTTATATTTTTCTTTTTTCTTCCAAACAATCATATTATCCTTTAACAAATTATTATATGTCTCTTCAGCAACTCGCCACCTGCTTAAATAATCTGATGGTCCAAATGGATAAACATTAGTACCATCAGGGGCTATAACTGGATAAAACATATTAGGTCTATTTTCTCTTCTATCTTCATTGCCTGTTTTTCTTAGTTGTAAAGTAGAATATTTACCTTTTTCATCTTCATCTTTAAATCTTTTTAAATCTTTTTCACTTAAAGGAATTCCTTTTAATTTAAAATTTGAAGTTCTTGAATATACTAAACAATAATCTAAGGAACTTCCTATTTTATTAGCATCTTGTCCTGTTGTAGTTCCAGTTGCTCTACAAATACAACCAACAAAATTTCTTTCATCAAAAATTTCGTCACATAACATTCTTAATGGAGCAAATTCGTTATCATCAATACTTATAAAAATAACTCCTTTATTAGACAGTAATTTTTTTGCTATTTTTAATCTGTGTTCCATAAAAGATAGCCATTTTGAATGTCTAAATCCATCTTCTGAATTTATAATTTGATCGTTATATATAAAATCCTTATTACCAGTATTATACGGAGGATCTATATATATCACATCAATTTTTCCATTATGAGTTTTTTCAAGTAAATATAAACTATGTAAATTATCTCCTTCTAATATAAAATTATAATTATCATTAGGATTAGATGTAATTTCATTTTCTACGATTTCCTCAAAAGTAGGTATTTGTGTCTTTAATTCTTCATCTACTTTTTCTTCATGTTCTTCCCATACTAAACCATACTTTTTTTTAGTAAGTTCATATTCTATTAACGATAAATTTTTTAAAGTTTCATCATCATTTATATTTTCTTTTATTTTTGAAATAGTTTCTAGCATTTTATCTCTCTTTATCTTAGATAAATTTGTACTCATTTTAAAAATCCTCCAAATCAAATTAGAAATACTGTTATATTTTATATCATAAATTTCTTTTTTTCTCAACATTTCAACAAAAATCTCAAAAAATAAATACCAGTATTAACTCTGGTATTAAAATTTATAATCTTCTGATATTTTATTTATTTTTTCTAATAGGTTATTATATTCTTCTCTACTTACATCTTTTGGCAATAATTTTGATTGCTTTAATTCGTCTTCATCCATATCATCGGCAACATAATATGAAAGTAAATCCATATTCAAAATTTCAACTTCCTGTTCTGTATATATTTTGTTTTTTATTTTTATGTTAAGCTTCTTTAATAAATTAATATCATTCATATTAAGAAACTTTTTTATATCTACAATTTCTTCTGTACTATATTTATCATACCAACTATCAAAGTCAAATGTATCTATATAAACATTTCTATTAAATCTATCATATTTATTTTTTATCTTAAATATAATTTTCAATCCTGCCTTTAATATTTCTCCATTTTCTATTGAGATTCTATTACTTATTACAGCTAAATTTATCATTAAACAAGTATGACGATAAGTTTCATAATCTAAAATATCATCAATTATATAATCTGTAATTTCAAAGTTAAAATGTTCTTCTAATTTTTCTTTTAGCAATCTATACTCTTTTTTTCGTACCTCAATTCTTTTAATTTTTCCTTTTGCTTCTTCTACCTCATCTGTTGTGTATTTAGTAAGTATATTTTCCATTTCTATGTTTTCTCCTTTTGAATTTTCTTTTAAATATTGGCAAATAATATTTATAAATACTGGTATTTATAATTGTACCAAATTTTTATTGTAAAATCAATGGGTAGAAGGAGAAGGCGTATGAATAACTCTAGATCAAAAGAAGGCAAACTAAATGTAGTTGGCACTAAAATAAAATATTACCGAGAATTAAATAACTTATCTTATCAAAAATTGTCTGATAAATTAATGCTATTAGGAATAGATATTCATAAACAAGCTATTTATAACATTGAAAAAGGTATCAGAACTGTTGTAGATTATGAATTATGTGGATTTGCAAAATGTTTTAATATCTCAGTTAATGATTTAACTGATGACTATTTTAAAACTCTAAAGTAATAATGCTAGAGATTATATAAAAGTAAACTCTAGCATTTTATTTTCTCTTTTCTCAACTTTCACAAAATTACTCTTTTCACTTAGCAAATAACATTACTTTTTTAATATATCATATTCCCAAACTCTGATATAAAAATAATATTATTTAGAATATAACTTGTCAAAAGCTATTTTTTCTTGTTCTTCCATAAAGTTATCAATAACTTTTTTTCTGAATAAGATTCTCCCACCCACTCTGAAATGAGGTAACTCATTTTTTCTCACTAGCTGTCCCACTAACCAATAAGAAATTCCTAAATATTCAGCTACTTCTTCCATTGTCAAGGTAGTTCTTTCTACTTTTTGGAAACTCTCTAAATCAGCCATACTCTCACCTCCTATATAAAATTATATAGAAGCTTACCTACAAATCCAAACCTTTTACAATCAAATCTTAAAAATTCCTAATATTTTTAATGATTTATTTTCTTGTTACAGTAAACCAATTTCTAGGCACTATTGTATAACTTTTATTATATTCAATTATCTTATATTCTTTAATTTTTGTAATATAGTCTTTATTAAATATATTTAGTTCATTAAAATCTTTTTCTTGTATTTTACATATCTTTTTTTCAATTTTATCCATTAATTTATTTAAATCATAAATTATATAAGTTAATTCCATTGAATTTAAAGTAACTAAATCTGTCTTACAATAAAACCCCATAGCACTAAAGGAACTATGTCCTGTAGAAAATGCACCATTTACATTATGAGGTTCGTGTTCATATTTATTTCTAATTTTCCTTATTTTTATAAAAGTAGCTGTATTCTCTTGCAGAATTTTATTTAAATCTTTCATTATAAAATCAATATTCTTTCTTAACAAACATATTCCATCACTTCCAATTAAACTCAATTTTTCATTTTCTTTATTTTGTTTAAATGGAACAAATCTTAATAAATCTACACTAAGATAAAAAAATTGTTCTTCAATTTCTTCGTGATCTGTCGTTTTTAAAAGTATTTTAAATTGTTTATTAATTTTATCTAATATTCTATAATATATGTATATATCATTTATCCAATCATATTTATCGTTCATTTAATACCTTCTTTTATTTTTTTATACTTATATCACATTTTCATTTTTTTCTCAATAACGCAAAAAAATAGAGGTACAGAATATCAAATATTCCATACCTCAAAATTTAGTAAACAAAATAATAATTTTATATAAATATATGAATTCAAAATTATTATTTTCTAAATTATATAATTTTCTATTCAAAAGTCAATACTAACAACCTGTTCTAGGTAATTTTTGTGTTGTTTCTATTTCTTTAAAATAAGTAACAGTAGTCCATTCATCAGTATCTTCAACATATTTATCTTCATAATTTCCAAATACTTTAGTGTAGTTTGTAAATACAAATCCATTTCCTAAATTATCTAGCATATCACAATATAGAATAGGAGCTTCAACTTCTGAAAATCCTACTTTTACAGTTCCAAATCTAAATTGATATTCAGTAATATATTCATCTTCTTCTAGATCTGCATCTTTAAAACTTATTTCATTATTTACTTGTGTACTTAGACCATCTACTAGCATTTTATAATCATTTTTATTTGTTTTGTACCAAATAGAGTATTCTAAATCTTCATTCCAAGTACCTGTATAAATTTTATCAGCTCTTAATGCTTGTGTTGGTAATGTATCTTGCCAAGTAAAATTGTCTAATGCAACATTTGAATTGTTTTTTATATTTTTAAAGTTATAATAAATACTGTCTTTTGATTGAGTTTCTACAAATCCTTTTTTCTCAACTTCAACCTCAATATCAACACTATCATCTTCAACATTTACATCAACAATTTCTTTATGTTCTCTTATTTCAGCCTCAAATATGTCTGAATTAATTAAGTAATATGGTGATCCTGAATCTACTTCTTTTAAATAGTATTTTCCTTTTACAAGTAATTTAGAAATAGCTTTACCTTCGCTATCTGTTTTTAATGTATCAACTAATTCATTATTTGAATTATAAACTTCAAATACTGCACCTTCAAGAGGAGTCCCTTTCTTATCTCCTGTTAATTCGTTATCATCGCTACTTACTTTTGTTACTTCAATCTGTCCTTTAATTTTTTCATTTTCAAATACAACATCTTTTATTTGATTTTCTTCAAGCTTAATAGTGTGAACTTCATCATCTAAAACATAAGTATCTAGTGTTTCAACTTCTTGTATTTTTAGTTCTGAAAAATCTCTTATAGGATAACTAGATGTTTCAGCCTCTCCATTCTCATCTGTTATTAATTCTTCTAAAACATTTCCGTCTTTATCCATAACTTTAAATTTGACATTTTCAAGTTTTACTTCGTTATCTTCTTCGTCAACTTTTATTATTTTTATAGAGCCTTTTTTTAGCTCATTTTCAATTTGTAGTTCTTTTGTTGCATTCCATTCAACTTTAATATCTGTATCTTCTGCAAGATTATACCATTTGTTTGTTTTTTTCTCAATTAATGAATAATCGCCAATTCTTAAATCTTTTATTTCCAATTCTCCATTTACATCTGTATAATATGTTCCAATTACTTTATTAAATTCGTGTGAGAATAGATCAAATTCTACATTTCCAAGTACAACTCTATTATTATCCTTATCTACCTTGTAAACTTTAATATTGCCCTTTTTATGTTCATTTTCCACATCAACATTAGATGTTTTGTTATATTCAACAGGTACATCAAATTCAGCATTATTCAAGATATAATTTGAATTTGTTTCTACCTCAACCAATTTATAATTGCCTTGATATAGCTTTTCAAATGTAGCAATTCCTTTTTCATTAGTTGTTGCTGTTCCCACTATTGTTCCATCTTCTCTTTTTAATGAGAACTTAACTCCTGCAATAGGTTGTGAAGTTTCATCATCTGTTTTATTTACTACTACTTTTCCTGTATTAGTTTTTATATTTAATGTAGCTCTACCAACACCATCTCCAAATGGATCATAAACAAGTGCATAGTTTTGAGTACCTTCTACTCTTGTTTGTCCATAAAATACTGGATAAGTTTTTACTTTTCCTTGAATGTTGATTATTACGTTTGAAATATCTTGTCCCATTTGTGATTTAGGAATTTTTACATACATACTTTCATTTCCATTAAATGAATTTGTTTGAGTGCCATTTGAATTAGTAATTATAGTTCCTTCAGGTAAGTTTGCAGTAGCAGTAACTGTATAATTTGCCATATCTACTGTACTTGAAACATTTATTTTTTGAGTATAGTAATTTCCATCTTCGTATAAATTTCCTGAAGTAGATAGTGTTATATTAGGATCTGAAGGTACTTGAGAGCCATTCCTTCCTTCATTAACCATATTTACTATTGCTCTTTTTATAGCATCTCCTCTAGCATCTGCTCCTTGATCTGCCCCTCTAAATCTAGTATTAGGATCATAATCATATAAAATACTATACACAGCCATTTTAGTAGCTTGAAAAGCCTCCATATCGTTAGCTACTCCAAGCTCACTTGCTGATTTGTAAGGAAATCCATTTATAATAGTTCTCCATACTCTAACATCTCCTAAAACTTCTGTAAGAGTTGCATTTACATCAACAGTATAATCAGGTAGTTCTCCTACACCTGGATATTCACTATTAATGCAGTAAGCAGGGTATTCCTTACCACCTTCTGTGTAGGTAGTATAAGTAGTTGTAACATAAGACCAATGATCTCCGTTCCAATATTGTAGATGATATTCAACATCTCCTTTATTTTGTATATTTGCAGAACTTATCTCTGTTGCAAACACACTAGGACTTAATGCTGAAAAAATTGTTAATACTAACATAAGTATTGCTAATATTCTTTTATTTTTTACTTTTATCATTTTACCAAATCCTTTCCATAATAAAAGGCACTTAAAATTAAGTGCCTTTCAGTTATTTATTAAATTTCTAAACTTTCATCTATTTGTTCAGCTTTTAATTTTTCAATTTCATTAATAAGTTCTTTAGTTTCTTGATATTCTTTATCATTTTCAAAGTTTTCATCACATTCTAAATCTTCTTTAATAGTTTTTAAGTGTGAAATAATATTATCAGGACTATTTTGTAATGTTCTAAGTGTTTCTTCTAGTAGATTTTTTCTTGCATCACTATCTATTTCAATATTTCCATAGTCATCAACAAGATCATACCAATTATAATTAGCCTCATATTCTATTATTTTATTAGCCAATTTTTCTATATCTATAATAAACCTCCTTTCCTATATGATGTAACATTGTGTGCATATAAATTGCCCATTGTTATAATAATCTCTTGCATATATTTTAATTGTACCAAATTTATATTTAATTTTATCAATTACTCTTTGTTTAGTATATGTAAATTGAGAAGTATCTTCAACAATAGAACTATCTATAACAATGTTATATCCATATAATTTCATATCTTCACTTTGATTACTATTTATAACATTTTTTATCGTGTTAATCATAGTATCATTAATTTTATATTCTTCTCCAATAGTTACAGTTTTTTCTTCTTTGACAACTTCTTGTTCCGTTGTTTCAGGTTGTACTTGTATGGATTCATCTTTTGTTTGTGGTGTATTGTTATTATCTTTTTTTATTTCTGTATTTCCCTGATTTACTTCAGCAATAGGTTGTTTATTATTAGTAGTAACTTGTGGAGTAGAATTCTTATTGTTTTTTACTTCAGTTTCACTTTCAGCAACTGGAGTCTTTTCAGTAACTTCTTTTTGTGATTGAGTTATGCTATTATTTACCAATTCTGATGTTATTTGTTCATCTGAAGTTTGTAATTGATTTGTGTTTTCCACATTTCCCACTATATTTTGTGGATTTATATTTTCTATGACATTTTTTGAATTTGTTTTTTTATAAGTTATGTAGGTTGATAATATTGCTATTCCAAATATTAAAATAAAAGCTATAATTAAATATTTTTTCATAATTAGATCATCTCCTTATACTATAATTATAAATTGTTTCAAGGAGCAATCCAAAACCCTTTTTTAATATTTATTGCCCATAACTCATTCCTTCAGAAGATTCTATTGCTTGAACGCAAAGTCTTTTATCTTTTTGTCCTGCAACACAAGTAATTAAAGTAATTCTATTGTCCTCAGTTTCTTGTAAATAAGACCAATCTTCCTCACTAATTATTTCTTTTGTTGTTACAACATATCGTTTAGTTCCATAATTAGTTTGATAAAAAATTTCACTTCCAATTTTTATTTTCTTTAAATTTTTAAAGAAATCTCCTTGACTACCTGAATTATGAGAGGCTAAACCTACATTTCCTTCATAAATAGAAGTAGAAGGGAAGTGTCCTATTGTTTCTGATAATGTAGATAATTCAACACTTTCTCTAATAGGTGCATTATCAAGTAAAATGTCAGGTATAGTAAGAGTACCTATTTCATCATCATAATGAATAATATCTTGTTCTATATTTTCAAGAGGTGTATCATCTAAATCTGAATTATCTCCAATTTGTATGCTTTCAGCATCTTTGTTTGCTTTATATACAGGATATTTTACTGCAAAAAAAATAACCCCTATAAGAGTTATAATTGCAATTAATATTATTGCTATTAAAAATCTATTTTCCTTTTTCATAATGCCTCCTATAATCTAACTTCTATACTATATTTTTCACTATCTGTATTTACTAAAGTTTTTATCTTATTTTTACCTTTGCTAATAGTTATCATTTTGCCTTGTAATTTATTTGTAAGTCTTTTTGAGAATTCTAATTTATATTTATTTGTTACTTCTGACATAGAATATTTTGTTAAGTTTATTGTATTATTATTTAATATAGTTTTGCCAACTTTTACATATTTACCATCTCTGTAATTATAAACCGTTACATTTTTAGAAAGAAAGAATAAAATAACTAAAATAATTACTGTTGATCCACTTGCTATTGGAATTATATTATTTTCTTTCTTTTCAACAACTTCAGGACTAACAGTAGGTATTTTTTCTTCAACTTTGTTATATTTTACTGTATATGTATATGGTGTTAATATCTCCTTTGTTGCTGTTCCTGTGTATTCTGCTGTAACACTATAAGTATTAGGATAATTTACTCTTTGTTTTCCTGCATAGTAACATTTTGCTGTATATAGATCTGCGACTTCATATTCGCCTATCATTTTAGTTGATTCAACTTCCCACTCAACATTTAATAAGTCTAAGGTTAATCCATCTTTTTCTGTTTGTTTAGGTATAAAATCTAGGTCATTTCTTTCTAAGCCAGTATAATTTATAGTTTCTTCTATTAAATCTTCTCTAAAGCCATTGTAGTTTGTTTTAATTTGTATGTTTTCTGTATTTAATTGATATTCTCCTATATAACCATCTTTTTCATAATGTATAGTTCTTCCTAATTGATTTATAATACTATTCAAGTTATTAGTATCACTTGTAATTTTCTTTGTTGTTGAAATGTCAATGGTATCTGTTGTAGTTCCACCTTCAGAAGTATAACTATCAAATGTATACTTTTCTCCAAAAACTTCAATATCTTTATCTAAAGTTTCAATAAAAGTGTCTTTTTCATCTTCTTGTACTAAATATGTTTTATAACAATTTAGTTTGTCATCAGTAATATCTGTATTTTCTTGTGTAACAGCTAAACAGTTTGTAGTTGTAAGCAAAGTACAAAAACTGCATACTGCCAATACTTTTTTTAACCAATTCATTGTAAACCTCCTAAAATATATTTATTATTCCAAATTTATTAGCAAGATAGGTAGCTCCAATAGAGCAAAGTATTATAATGCCTAAATAGAATAATATATTAAATATTCTTGATAAAATATCAAATAAAAAAAGTAGTGCTTTTAGAACTGGATTCTGTTCATTAACAACTACTTGTTCATCGTATTTTTCCTTTATTTTTTTCTTTTTTAAATAATCTTTATACAAATTTTTCTTCATTATCTACCTCTTTTCAGAAAACTAAATAAACCTTTCTTTTCAACAACTTCAAGCTTATTAGATTTTTCAGTAATATATTCTTTAAATATTTCGTGGTACATATCTGTATTTATATTGCTATTAAAGGTATCTGTTGTATATTCAGAAAAATATATATGTTTTATATATTGTTTTAAAATTCTTTTGAATTTAGCTTTTTCCTCATTACTAGAAAAGTTAAAAATGTAATTTACATCAGGTATTTTTTCTAACAAACTTAAAACTCTAAATGTTTCATCTGTTTCCCAAGCTTTTGTGCCTCCAACTATAATTTTAATTTCTTTTGATAAAAAATTATCTAAAGTATTTTCATTTAAAATTCCATAGTCATAAATATAAAAGTCATATCCATATTGCATAGCATCAATTTTGTTATCATTGCTATACAAGTCTATTCCTTTATATGTATAAAATCCGTCTTTTTTTGCCACTCCTTCTAATGTTTCAATATTTTTAATTTCATCTTTATCAGTAGCACAAATATAACAAGCATTCATATTAAGGCTTTTTAAAAACATTGTAATTAGTATTGCTTGTGTAGTAACTCCTATATGTTTTTCAGTTCCTGCAACTGCAATATTAACAAATTGTTTTAGTTTTTTATATTCTTTTTTGATAATGACTTTATTCTTTTTGCCTTCATCAAGTTTTTGCCTAAATCTAACAGCATCCTTGTATTGACAGCCTTCATTACTTAAACAATTTCTAAATTGCTCCTTTTGTTCAAAATATGTACTAGCATTTACAAAATTATAGATTCCTTCATTAAACAATTTAGCAAGTAAACTGTTACCTTCTTGAAAACCTAAAGCAACTATTATTATTTTTATATTATACATACTTTTTATTGCTACAACTGCTTGTACTATTTCATTTTCTGTTTCTTTTGTAGAGGCAATATCTATTATAATTTGATTATAATTATTCAAGTTTCTAAGTTCTTGTACTGCAAATTTTTTTAAACTTTCTACTCCTGTTAGGACTTGTGGATTTTCAAATCCATTTTCTTTACATACCTCATAAATTAATTTTTCATTATCTCTAGTAATTGCTAAAATCATTTTATGTCCCTCCCTTATAAAATAAAAGAGGACTATTGCTAGTCCTTCCTATTTTTCAATTATTTTATTCTTCATATTGCCATTCTATATTATATTTAATTTTTGATAATTCACCTAATTGAATAATATATTGTTCAATCAAGTCCTTTGCTCTTTCTTGTGCCATTTTTAATAATTGCGTATTTTCTTCAACACTATTTTTCATGTTTGTTTGTGCCTCATTTATAGCTTGCGTTTGTTCTTCAGCAGTAATCTGATTCTTAAACACTAGATTATCTTTGGAATAAAAATATGAATCTTCATTTATTTTTTCATCATCAATATCTATACTTAATAATTTTGCTTTGGGTAAAAATACTATAACTTTATTTCCTTCTACTCTCATTTCTACTCTAGACATATCAATTCCTATTGTAGCAATCCCTGTATATTCTATCCAAAGCTCTCTGTCTTTTTGAAATATCCAATTCTTTCCTTTTTCTATTTTTGCTACATTGTGGTAATATGTTTTTAATGTTGCTAAATTGCAAATTGCTCTTACTTGAGAAATTTCAGGTTGTTTATTTATTTTTTTAGGTGTATACATATACCATATTCCAATTACTAAAATTGCAATTATTCCAATTATAATAATAATTTTAAATTTTTTCATTAATAACACTCCTTTTATTTGAATTCTATTTGAAATTCTTTATCAACAGATTCTATCCATGGTTTAATCAAAGCTTCTATCGCAGATTTAGCATTTTCATTTGCGTTTACTAATAATTCTGTTTCATTTTTAGCTCTTTCTCTTAAATCGTTCTTACACAATTTATATGCCTCTTGAGAAATACTGTCTTTTTCAGATGTATTTTTTTCATAAATATAATCCAATGTTCCCATATCTACATTTATTTCGTGTATTTCAACATTTGGAAGTGTTATATAAATTTTCTTTTCTTTATAATTAACATCAATGTTTACTTCGTTGAAATCAATTCCTGCTGTAACTTTACCATTATATGCCACATAGTATTCAACATTATCATCTTTTACTTCATCATCTTTATATTTTGCTACAATCGCATTGTATGTATATTCTATCGTTGACAATTTATTTATTTCTATTATTTTTTCTAATGAACTTTTGGTTGTAATTGTAAGTCTATTTTCATTATGTACTCTAATAAAACTAATTGTAAGCACAATTAAAGCTATTATAATAATAAATAAAATTATTTTTTTTATAAATTTAGGACATTTCTTTTCTCTTTTTACTTTCTCAACTTTATCATTGTTATTTTCAAGTATTTTATCATTATTAACTTCTTTATTTTTCCACATTATAACTACCTCTTTCTATTTCTTCTTTTTATTTACAGATTTTTTAATTTCATTAAATATTTCTTTTGAAGTTTTTCCTGAAATTTTGTCTGAATTTTTTTCGAAATATTCCATTGTAGCTTTAATTACTGGATTATCTTTAATATTTTCTCCTATAACTTCTGCAATTTTATCAGTTTGTTTAGGATCAATTTTACCAGTATATATTCCCTCTGATACTGCAATTACACCTTCTCCTAATGCCAATACAAATGCTCCTGCTACAGTACCATTTACAATATCTCCTGCTATTGGTAAACTTTTTGCAAATGTTACTACTTGTTTCGCTGCTAAAGTAATTGCTGATGAGCCAATAATTGCTTTTACTATTTCATTTGATATTTTTACTCCATAGATTTTAAATATTACTGTTGTTAGTCCTACTTCTATTGGAACTAGCATTTGTGAATCAGCAAAATTTAACGGTATCGCACCTATTGTAAATGCTGTCGCTGTTGCCCCTATTGTAGTTGCATTTGCTGTAAACCTCTTTTGTTCTAAAACCATTCTATCTCTATTTTCTTTATTTATATTTTTAGCCTCATCTATACAATCTAATGTATTCAAACATAATTCGTCTATTCCCATTGGTGCAACTTTGACCTCATCGTTTATTTCATATTCTTCAGCAACAACAGGTATAATCTTCTTCAAATTTACTCCACCTAACTTAGCAAATGCTTGTTGCACAGCGTCTATATTTTCCGGTATGTCCTTTTCGGAATATGATTTTGTAATAACAGCAAAAACCGGAATATTTTTCCATCCTTTTATAGCTTTATTCATTAATGTGATATTATGTGTAAATGTTCTTCGTGCTGTTCCTTCAATACAATACCATACAGCATCTATCCCAATTTCATTATTTTTATTTTCTTCAATAGTTCCTAATTGCGTTTTTGTATATTTTTTTACTTGGTGAATCGTTTTCCACTGTTCAAAAATATTATATTCAAATCCTTTTGTATCAATACATCTAATTGACCAAGTCTCTGATTCATATACATCTATTTTTTGTGTATTTCCTTCTCCAACACCTGTCATAACTTCTGCACCTGAAATCGCCTTTATTAGGGTACTTTTTCCAGCACCTGATGCACCAAGTACCAAAACATTCATCATTTCATTCTTACTCATATATCATTACTCCTATCTTTTAATCTATCTATATAAGGATTTGTAAATTTCGCGAATATTTATATAATTATCATTATTGCAATTATAGCAAATTTCAATTTATTTTTCTACATTTTTCTCTATATTTCTACTGCATTTTCATTTTTTATCCCAAACTTCATTCCCCCAACAGTCCCATCCTTCAGATGTCTGTCTTGCAAATAGTTCAATTCTAGGTAAATCTCCAACAAGCTCTATTATTTTTTCTCTAATTACATCAGGCTTTTTACTG
>UMKG01066211.1_pt1 | contig 23603 bp, 18 predicted proteins | sample 1966261 | NCBI WGS metagenome assembly UMKG01 (sample SAMEA4836169, study PRJEB28245) | human gut metagenome | biome: gut microbiome; material: fecal sample | place: Denmark | collected 2008 | reverse complement strand
CGTCTCCCTCCACTGGCAGACAGGAGAAGTATCATCATGGTTGATATTATATATCACGTGTGTGTTAATGTCAAGTGCAAAAATCCTGCGTCATAAGTTTTATGACGCAGGAAAAAATATTTTCAATAAATTGCAACTAATTTATCAACTGTTTCAACTCTCTTACCTTATTCTGCAAATCTTGTTTCAATCTTGATTCATATTCTCTAACAAGTCCTTTAATTGATTCATATGCACGTTCAATTACCTTTTCATCAAATCCCCATTTGAGTGCTGACCGCAAATCGCTTTCCATTTCGTCACGCGCTTGATATGCACCCATATAACAATATTTATAAACTTCCTTAAGTTTTCCTCGACGTCCCGTTTCATATGTTTCCATTTCATCTATGTCTACATAATCAATATAGGAATTAAGACCATATAGACTCGGATCATCCAATTCTGCAATAATAGGACCGGACGCATACAACAAATACTCGCCAATTCCATCTAACCAAGCTGATTTTCTATCAGGTCTTGTATCAATTGTTGCTAAAGAGTTTGGAATTTTAATGCTATCGTCTAACAATTGTATGTTTTCCAATATTTTGTCCAATACTTTTTGTGCCTTTTGATTTGCATTAAAATAAAAGTTCGAATCAATTTCCTTATAATCATAGTAAGGGCTTAATTTTTCACTTCGATAATCATTTATAACATTTTTTATTACCGAATCTCTCTTTGAATACCAACATCTATCAATTTCCGATTTAGCAGCACTTCTTGCCTTACTTTCACTGGAATAAATCCATCGTCCCTCTCCTGGAATACCAGCCTGAAGCCCAATATATGCTTTTTGAGGATCAAATGCAAATATCTTTTTATCTGGAACTTCTAATTTAAAACCATCAACTATTTTCTTTATATCATCTTCGATTTGTGTCTTAGTTTTTGATTTGACAGATTGTAAAACAAGTATTTTTTCCGGGCATAATTCAATGATTTTATTTGCCTCTCCTTCATCTTTTTCGTCTACAATACCGCCTCCTTTAATCTCCATTGTACCATCCATATTTTCAGATAAATACTCACATCCAATGCATAAACCACATGCAATACATTTACCTGTTACTGTTAGTTTCTTTTTCATCTTAATCACCTTATCCTTTTCTTAAATTTGATTTAATGTTTCATTTACTTGATTGATGCAAGTATTTCCAAGCATCAAAACTTTCTCTGATTTTTTTGTGACTTTTCCTTCCTCATCAACAATTGGTGCGTCTATAAATTTTTTTATCGTAACAACTAAATCAATGCAAGTAGCCAATTGTTCTCTGTCTGCTTTTGAATAATTTCTTTTGTCCACACCATTTTTATCAATTATTTTTTCTGTATTATGTATACTTTTAACGAACATGACATTAAGTTTTGTTAAAACATCTGTCATCCTTGTTACTCTTTGTGTTATAGCATCATAAGCAAGCTCTATACTATTATTTTGGATTGCCAGCATTCTTGCTCGTTTAGCCTCGATATTAGCCATCTCTAATTTTCTCTTTGAATCATCTACAATAGAAGATGAAACCGCACCAACAAAAGCACCGGCTCCCATAGCAGCTATATTTGACGCTCCCAAACTAAAATTCAGTATGCCGCCGCTTAGACCACCTACACCTCCTACCAAACACCCAGCAACAACATTTTTAGTAGGTCCCGGTGTCTTAATATCTTTTTGAATCATTTTAACATTTAACTCCATCTCACTCTGCTCAATAACAGAAAAATTCTTAAAAATTGCTGCCTCTTCTTTTTTTGAAAAATTAATTTTGATAATTCTTTTATATAAATCAACAAATTGCTGCATGGAAGAAAACAAAATTCCCCTTTTTCTATTTCCAAATCGTATAACTTCTTGATTCATACGCTCCTTTGCCGCATTTCTTTCAGCCTGCGCTTTTGATAACTTATCCAAAGAACGAATCGTTTTGTCCACTGCCTGCTGTTCCAGCTTATCGCTTTTCATCATATCATGAATATATTTGCCACCTATAATCGTTGCTTCTAATAACATATCAAAATCCACCTCCTTTATAATTCTAAAACTGCATCATCATCAAAAAAGAACTCATCAAACTCTTTCAAATTTGCAAAAAGGACGTTGCAACTTATCACAGATGAAACTTCATTCAAGCCTTCTGCAAATACTTCAAATGAATTTTCAAATGTTCCTTTTTTCATCATCTTAAAACCGTTTGCTACTGAATTATCCCATTTTTCAAACTCCTCCTTAACCGTTTTGTCTAAATCTTCATAAGCCCTTTCCATGACATTAATCGTCTGATTTAAAACTGATTTTGCTTTACTAATTCTTCTTGCCTGCATTCTTTCTGTTGCTGCAACCATCTGACAAACAGCTTTACCACAACCTATTGCCAATCCAATTAAAAAGCTGGAGCCAAAACTAACTGACATCTCGGCAAGAAATTTACCAACGGAAACAAGCATTTTACCACCAGATGTTTTTACTATCATTCCAACCGTTTCTTTTGCCATTGTTTTCATACTCTCTGTTGCAAGGCTTTGAATTGCATCGGATGCCAAATATATAGCAGCCGATGATATGTATGCTTTTCCTGCTGTTTTCGCCGTATCAACTGCAACATTTCCCAGTGCCTCTTTTATTTCTATATCACCTCCCATGTATTGACACAAATTTTCACCAAAGCTCATTCCAGCTGCAAACGGTGCAACTGATTTTACAGCACGAATTCCTGCACCATGAGCAGCATTAATCTTACAAGATGTGCCATATATTTTTGATACCAAAGGGGCATTCATTGTTTCATCCTTTGTAATATTCTGCCGGATTTTCACCTCCTTTTTCATTGCCTTTGTCAATCGTTCTGCCTGCTCCTTTGTTATATTCGACTGCTCAACGTGCAAATTATTTTTCTCTAGATATTCCGACAATTCAATATTGCCCTTATCTACCACAAACGTTTGCCCGGCATATTTTTCACCTGATATCTTATATTTATTCGGTCCATGATAACCAGCCTTCGCCTGTTGAAATTGTTTCACACCATTTGTATTTGTTATTTCAAAATCCGCCACACCATTATTGGATAATACATGTATAATATCATCTTTTCCATCTTTCAAAAATTCAATATTTTTATCCGTTGCGTGCATGTATTCAAAAACAAACCCACTTGCATTTCCTGCTCCTCGATTTAAATTTAAATTTTTTAAATCATTCTCTATGCAAGCTAACTCCTTCTGATGTTCATGAATATTTTGAATATTTATTGGATTCATTGCATCAACTAAGTAGTATAACTTTATGTCTTGTTTTTTTTCTTTCTTCATAAGCGTTAACTCCTTAAAATAATTAATATTGAGAATTCATAGTGCAAGAAACCTCATTACTCCACGGACTAAAAAATTTTTGTCCGGATGGTGTTAATTTGTAGGCGCGAACTTTAAAATAAACCCGTACAGGATCACTTGCACTAACTTCATATGACAATGAATATGTTAGATCATTCTCAATATACGGTGCATTTGTACTATCAACCTGTCTACAATAATACTCATAGCCATCTGCTCCTTCTACTTGTTGCCATTGTACCCTCGCTGTTACCCCATCACCTTCTTGATACGGATCCGTTGCATTGTAAAACTGTCCAATAACCGGAGTGCTTGGAGTTAAACTATCTATTTTATTCTCTATCTTTTCCTTAAAACTTGCAGCCGGTTCATAATCCTCAATTTTATTTATTGTATCAAGGGCATCCTCATACAATCCCATTTTGTATTGTTTTTTTGCTTTCTTATAAAGCGCCTTTTCTTTTAATATTTTTTGTATTTCTTTAACTTGAGTACTGTAGCCAATTTTTTTATATATTTTAAGTGCTGCAGTATACTTTTTGTTTCCATAAAGTTCTTTGGCCTTTGCTGCAAGTGCAGCTGTTTTTCCTGCATCATCTTTTATTTCCTTATAAATTTTATAAGCCATGTTATACTCATTTCTTCTCAAATAAGAATCGGCCCATTTTTGTTTGCTGCTTCGAATATTATCTTTATCCTTTAACGTTTCAAAGATAGCAATTGCATCTACATATTTCTCTGTTTCTAATAATTTATAGGCCTTTTTCCTTAATGTATCATTTACCTTTCCTTTTTCCCCAATTCCTTCATAAATTGATATTGCACCATCAAAATCTTCGTTTTTTATATCAACCTCCGCCTGTTTAGACTTGGTATCATAAATCTTCTTTTTGTTGTTAATTTTTTGATAAATTTCCAACGCATCATTATACGAATTTCTTTTGAAACAAATATCTCCTATTTCTTCATAGGCTTTGCTCATTGAATCATCATACTCTATTTCTGACAATATTTTCCGTGCCTGTTGATATTTTCCATCCTGAACTAACTCTTTTGCCTTGGAAATTTTATAAGTGTTTGAATTAAAGTAAACAATAAGTACAATAATTCCAATAACAATAGCTGTAATTAGTGTAAGTCCAGAAAGCATTTTAAATTTTTTCTTCCTAGCCTCCTTACGCAAAATGGAATTGATTTTTTCATCAATCTGCGTAACTTTATCGTTTGAATCCAAAAAGCCATCTAAACCAAGCAACAGTTCTTTGGCATTATTCAAACATGTAATATCACCTTGTTCCATCAAATCCATTGCATTCAGATAGTCAATATGTTTTACACAATTTGTCATGTAGTCAGCTGAGTCTTTATAATCATGTATTTCCTGCAGCCGCTCAAGGATAACCTCATAGTCATGAAGCACATATGCACCATTAAATGCCTCTACTAATTTGTTATAATTTCTTTCCGTAATTTTTGCAATTTTTTCTTCGCACTGCCTAATTTGATCTTCGGAGTCTTCATATGCTTCAATACTTTCAAACTTCTTTTTTGCCGCCTGACATTCTTCCGCTGTATCTGCTTGTCTCAAAATCAGGATGGCTTCTTCATAAACAGGTTTGCTTTTTATGTTATAAAGCAGCTGCTCAATTTTATTTCTTTCCTCTTCGTCTGCATACTGAATATACTTTTTATAATTTTTATTATCCTCAAAACTTTCTTCCAGCATTGAAAACTGTTCCAGCTTTTGAACACGCAGTTCAACCATCAATTTACCTAAATAAGCATTGGCACACTTCGGATTCATATCCAAAATCCGCTCTGCATACCTGTCAGCTTTTTCCCAATTTCCATCTTCCAAAAACATAAACATACGAGTAAGTAATGGTTGTACATCATTCTTAACCTTATTATCGATATTTTGTTCAGATTTTCCTTTCTTTTCTCCACCTGTCAGTTTCTTAATTCCGCGAATCAAATCCTGCATAAAACCAAGTTTTGACATATCCTGCGCCTGCAAATGTGAAAATTCCTCCGGCAAATCATATGGGTCCATATCACGGTATGCCGGTATCAATATCTTTTTCTTTCCATCACGAATCAGGGCAAGGAAACGGCTCCATTCGTTCTTTACCCACACCGCATTAAAATATTCTTCTTTTGTTCCTAAAACGACCATTACTTTCGCGCTGTTTAACGCTGCAAATATGTACGGTTCATAAGCGGTTCCCAGTTTGTCCTCCAGGGTAATCCTAGAAAAGAAAACCTTAAATCCCTCCTGTGTCAACTGATGATATAAGTCATTTGCAAGAACTGAATCCTGTGTCCGGCGTCCATTGGCATCCGTTTCTTTGTAACAAATAAAAACATCAAACGGTTCTTCCTTCTGGGAAATCGCAAGAATCCCCTTTTGGATTTCATTAATTTTCTCTGCTTCTTCCTCATACACCTTTTTCTGTTCTGCCGTTGCATACTGCAACGCTGACTTATAATCCGCATCATCATAAATGGATGTGTACTGTGCACGATTTACGGTTGGTACTCGTTTGTGGCTATGCGGATCTTCTACGTATTCAATTCCATAGCGGCAAAGGACAAGTGACCAATAACTTTCCGCATCCGTCCTGTCCTCATTTAATATCTGTTCATAAATCCCCATTGCCTTGTCAAATTCATTGGCACGACGATAGTGATTTGCTCTATCATACAGATTCATCCGGTGTTCATCATCCATCTTTGGCAAAGTCTGCAATGTACCGCAGCTGTCGCAAGTTGCTACGGTATCTCATGATTTAAATTCCAGTGTTCCTCCACACATTTTACATTTGAATGCCGTCATTTTTTATCCTCTTTTCTATCTTTTTCAATCATCGTACACCCATACATATTAAAATCAATAAAAACAAAAAAACGAAACTGACTATCCCTACAACGAACTCTCTTGTATTCAATGCCCTTATTCTTTTGTCAACTTCATCTATTTTTGTTCTTGAATTCTCAAATCCATTTAGCTCCACAAAAATCTTTTTTGCCTTTTCCAAATTTGCTTTATTATCAAATGACATATATTCGATCGCTTTTAAATAGTTTATATTATTTTTACATCCATCCAAGTACATGGCAACATCTTTATACTGTGCTAAAATTTTTATCTTAGAAATTATATTCTCATAATCCTCAATTTTACTTGCATAGTTATAATCCTCGATTATTTCCTGATAATTTCTATCTATTATATCATTAATAATGGCATCACACTCTTCAGCCTTTTCCTTGCAGTCTCGATACCCTAAAATACTCATATACTTCTCTTTTGCCAAATTGTAATCATCTAATGATCGAATATCATAAATAACATGTCCTGCAATTTCAAAAATTTCATTTGCCACTTCATAAATAGGCTTAATTTTTTCGCTCGCTTGAACAGAAGACAAAATTTCATTTATTTTATCCCTTTGTTCTTCACTTGCATACTTCATAAACCTTTTAAAAGAATCACTTACTGTAACCTCATCATAATACTCCATTAATTCGTCACTGGAATGTACTCTATACTCAGCCATCATCTTGTCCAAATAAGCTTGTGCACACTTTGGATTCATATCCAAAATCCGCTCTGCATATTCATCTGCTTTCTCCCAGTTTTCATCCTCTAAAAACATAGCGGTGCGAATCAGCAATGGTTCAATATCATTCTGCACATTTCCAGATGGCTCACCTTCTAATTCCATCTGAGATTTCTTTTCCACTCCCACCAATTTCTTGATTCCACGAATCAAATCCTGCATAAAACCGAGTTTTGACATATCCTGCGCCTGTAAATGCGAAAATTCCTCCGGCAAATCATATGGGTCCATATCACGGTATGCCGGTATCAATATCTTTTTGTTTCCCTCGCGAATCAAGGCAAGGAAACGGCTCCATTCGTTCTTTACCCATACGGCATTAAAATATTCTTCTTTCGTTCCCAAAACAACCATTACTTTTGCACTGTTTAACGCTGCAAATATGTACGGTTCATAAGCGGTTCCCAGTTTGTCCTCCAGGGTAATCCTAGAAAAGAAAACCTTAAATCCTTCCTGTGTCAGCTGATGATATAAGTCATTTGCAAGAACTGAATCCTGTGTCCGGCGTCCATTGGCATCCGTTTCTTTGTAACAGATAAATACATCAAACGGTTCTTCCTTCTGCGAAATTGCAAGAATCCCCTTTTGGATTTCATTAATTTTCTCTGCCTCTTCCTCGTACACCCTTTTCTGTTCCACCATTGCATACTGCAAAGCCGACTTATAATCCGCATCATCATAAATAGATGTGTACTGTGCACGATTTACCGTTGGTACTCGTTTGTGGCTGTTTGGGTCTTCCACATATTCAATTCCATAGCGGCAAAGGACAAGTGACCAATAACTTTCCGCATCCGTCCTGTCCTCATTTAATATCTGCTCATAAATTCCCATTGCCTTGTCAAACTCATTGGCACGACGGTAGTGGTTTGCCCTGTCATATAGATTCATCCGGTGTTCATCATCCATCTTTGGCAAGGTCTGCAATGTACCACAGCTGTCGCAGGTTGCTACGGTATCTCCTGATTTAAATTCCAGTGTTCCTCCACACATTTTGCATTTGAAAACCATATTTTTTGCCTCCACAAAATCAATTCTTATTTCATCAGCTTACATTTTCGATTGCGTTCCTCAAGCAAATTTACTAACTCTTTTGCAAGTGAAGCTGTCTTTTCGTTATTCATTTCAACAGCAGCCGAATACTCTTCAAATGCAAGGCGAATCTGCGTCTCCAATTCCGATAACTGAGCATTGCTCATTAAATTACTGTAACGAACTGCCTCATAAACTTCCTTACTGATTTTCTTTGTATTGTCATCTTTTGATTTGCGAACAACACCTTCTGCATCCGCAGTCAACTGTCTGATAAAATAAGTATTTTCCTTGATTTTTTGTTCCGTATCACACACCACATCTCCTACCGTCTGTGCAGACACCACAGAGATTACTGAAAAACCAAGTGCAAATACACAAGCAATAATTGTTACCCATACCGGTATCATTGGAACAAACATACAGATCGTAGCTGCTGCTATTGTTACTATAAGCGCACGATAACTCGTTGTAATCAATGGAATGCGCAAAAAAATCTGTTCTAATTTTCTATATTTTCCGGCTGCAAGCACACATAAAAACTGACCGGCTAATGCGAGCCAGACAACGCCGTATCCAATCCAAAAGTTTTGATTCAATTTTTCCCCACTAAGCCACGGCTGCGGCACAAAAAAAATCACAACATGATACATAACAATTGACGTCAGCCATACGATGGCATATTTCTTTACATACTTATCCATATATTTCTCCTCCAAAATTATAATTTGTGACCACATTCCATACAGAATTTAGCATTTGGCACAAGCACTGCGCCACATTCACTGCAAACCGGTGGATTAACCGTTGTTGGCTGTTCGTTTATATTTACCGGATTCATTACCTGATTTACACTGTCCCCTACAACACTGCCTACGGCACCGCCAACACCTGCCATAGTACCAAGACCAACACCAAGATTTGTAAGTTCTCCGACTGCCTCGTTTTTTGCGGCTGCTTCTGCCACGTCAAAACTGCGCTCTTCTCGATAACTGTAACCTTCCTGTGCACGCTTGGTTGCCAATGCCTTTGATTCTAATATTGTTTTTTTTGCATCCGTCTCGGCCTGAATCAAATCGGTCTGCTGACGAAGTTTTGCTTCGGCTATATCTGCATACTGACGAAAATGCAGTTCCTTAAATCGCTCAAACTGCCTGTCTCCATCCGGCTTGACAATGGTATTTACAAAAAAACGTTCTAATGATACTCCATACTCAGCAAAGTCCGGAACTAACAGCTTATGTAATTCCTCTGAAAACATCGTAAGATTCTCGTCAATCTCAAATATATTAATTTCACGCTCTTTGATAATCTGTGCAATATATGTTTTTACTTTTGTCATCAAAAAAGCCCGGAATACAGAAGTTAATTTTTCCTGCGTTAACATTCTTTTAGTACCAACTAATTTAAGTAACAGCCGTTTACTATCCTCTGCCCTAAGTGACATCTCACCCGAAGCACCGATTGAAATCGGAAATCCATAAGTTGGCTCAATATACTGAACTTTCGTATCCGTCCCCCATTTAATAGACATCTGTTCTGTTTTATTAATAAAATATACTTCACAGTGAAAAGGTGTCTTATCACCGGTCGTGCGATTTAAATATTTACCAAGTGCCGGTATATTCTGTGTCTCTAATGTATAGCGTCCCGGCCCAAACAAGTCCAATGCCTGACCGTTCATCATAAAAATTGCTTCCTGCGATTCGTGAACAATCAGCTGCGTAAGACTATTAAACTCTTCACTTGGATGTTTCCACACAAATGTTTTGTTATCCCCTTCATATTTTATGATTTCTGCTATTGCCATCGCCGTCTTCCTCCTCATCTGTCATTTTCTTCATCTCTCACCTGAGCGATTAATTTCCGTATGTACCGCTCGCTGTAATCATACTCTTTAGCCAGTTCAGACACTGTCTTTTTTCCTTCAAATTTGCGAAGCATTTGCACGACATATTCTTTTGAATAAATCCGTTTTGGAAAATCAACCTTCAGACCACGATAACGATTGTATACTTTTCTCATATTGCTCTCGCCAATCAAATCCGAAAACTCCATATAAATTTCCGCATACTTCGTCTCTTCTTCAAATGAATCCGCACTCATCTTTTATCCTCCTTTATTTACTAATTCTAACACAATCAATTTCACAATACTTGTGTTGTTATCCGCGGTCATTATCCCCTTGAATTTCCTTTTTTTACCTAAACTAATGTTATTATAACCGAGCAAAAGAAAAATCAATTTCCGTTTTTTTATCCGGCAAATGTTCTCTTTTTGCATCAAAAAAAGAGTCCTAATCAATCTGATTAACAGGCTCTTTTTAAATAAATTTATCCTAATCCATTTTCATCATTACCAGTTGTTCTGTCAGTTCTTCGTACAAATAGCAGTCATCTTCTTGAAAGCCAAGTAACAACAACGAATCGAGCTCATATTTTTCTGAGATAACAGCCATATTACAGGCGGTAAGAATCTGGTCGGCAAGAATGACAAATTGCTCTTTTGCTTTTCTTGCCTCATACTTTTTTCCGCAGGCACTGATTTCTTCCAAATAACGAAATACGGCAACGTACTGTATGAATGGAAGTAAATCTGCACGCTCAACTTGAACCATGCGTCTTTTGTGCTCCCGTTTGTTTTTTTCAATCTGTGACAACTGCTTTACCGCTTCCGGATTTTTCTCCATAGAATCCAAAAGTTCGTAACGCTTTCTTGTTAGCTCCATATCCTTTTCTTTCTGCTTCGCAATGTTTAACAAATCCGACAAATGCTTTTGTGTCATTCCACGTAAAAGGGTGTCACGCAAAAGGGAAATACGTGTATCCGGAAAAATTTCCGCGAGAACACGAACATTATTATCTTCTTCAAAATAGACGAAAGAAACCATATCTAAAATTTCTTTGCGTCTCTCATCCGATAGTGATTTTTCTTTATACAAATATTGCCGAATCTGTTCTCCTTCAGATAATTTATGACGGTTTCTTTTCTTTTTCTTCCAAGTTTCAAAATCGGTAGAAGCCAGCGTATTTTCAAGCAATATTTTCCATTCTTTCCGCATGTAGGAAACAACCAGTTTTTTCAATTTGAGCATATAATTCAATGCTGTTTTCCCATATCCCTTGAAAACACCGGCAATCGAATCAAGCCAGTCCGTAAAATCATCTTTTGACAGTTGTTTGTTGTTCTCAAAAGCATACAGTAATTCGGCGGTATTCGTTGCCTGCACAATGACTAAGTCAGAATTAATATGCCGTTCAAATTGTTCAATCATCACGCAACACTCTTCATAGGACAACTGATTTAATAAACCGAACCAGAAAATAATTTCCCGATAATCGTTAATGCGGATTCCCGGCTCAAACATTCCATCCTTTAAAATCAAGTTTACATCCTGTGCCGAAAGAGAAAGGGCGAAAGCAATTTCAAAAATCTGCATACGGTCCGGCTTTGTTTTTCCGCCTAAACCAAACCACTTACGAATGGTCGGATAAGAAGCGATTTCTCTCTTATCTGTCTTCTCGCAAAAAAGAGAACACGCTTGTTTTCTTTCTTCTTCCGTATAACAATCTTTTGGAACGCCTAGCATGAATCCTGTAAAAAAGGTATCAAACCGGACAAAATCTGTTTTTTCTAGAAATTGTTTCAATGCATTTTCAAGTGACATATCATGCTCCTTAATAAGTTATTACACCATCATATTTTTTCGGCTTTTTCGTTGGTTTTGTCGTCGGCTTTGGTGTTATGCTTTTGCATACTGTAAGTTTGATGCATGTTTTTTTTCGCTTTTTTGTTCCTGCTCTTACACTTTGCGACAGCACAACATACGCCTTGCCATTTAGCTTTTTCTTCCAAACAATTTTATAAGTAAATCCCTTGGATTTTATTTTCTTTTCTGCCTCTTTGCAGTTCATTCCCACAACAGATGGAACCATAACCTTTTTCACTCCCTTGCTTAACGTGAAGGTTACATGAACTGTTTTTTCTTTCGAATATGATGCATCCACCGGAATACTTTGTGCAATTACAAACCCTTTTGGGAAATTTTCATCATAAGAACTCTTCCATGTCACAGTAACTGCCTTTTCCTTTAATCCGGGAAGTGTTTCTAAAATTTCCTGCTTTGTTTTTCCGATTCCTGAAATCATTTTATACATCTGTGGTGTCGGCTCCGGCGATTTCGTCACTGCTTCTGTTTTTTCTTTCGGAACAGTTGCCACTTTCTCTTTTGGGAAGTTGAAAAGAAATGTTCCAAGCAACCCGACAAGTATAATAACAGCCAAACCGACAAGCACCCTGCCCCTTTTCTTATCTACATAAAGAGCATTTTCCAATTCCTCCATCGTAGCAAAACGCTCTTTTGCTTTTAGGGAAATCCCCTTCATAACATTCCGGCGAAATTCCTTGGAAGAACGCACGCCCTTCATTTTCACCAAAGACTCTGTTTCATCTTCCAAAATCCGGTCAATTGCTTCATCCGGAGATTTTCCCGTAAGCATATAATAAATGGTTGCACAAACGGCATAAACATCGGTGTATGGACCCTGTTCCCCATGACTCCGGTAAAGTTCCGGTGCCGAATACCCACGTTTTATCATTACCGTCATGCTTTTATCTTCATCCAGATTAATCTGTCTGGCGGATCCAAAGTCCACAAGAATCACACGATTATCATCCGTAATCATAATATTATCGGCACTGATATCCCGGTGGATAATTCCCTGCTCATGGATTTTCGACAATGAACTAAAAATCGGTTTGAGCATTTGTTTAACTTCATGCTCTGATACGGTTCCATTCTCCTGAATATAATCTCTTATACTGGTTCCCTCAATGTAATCCATCACAATATACGCCGTATGGTTCGCATAAAAGAAGTCACGAATGGACACAATTCCATCAATTTGATTCAGTTTTGAAAGTTTTCTCGCTTCTTCCAAATATTTTTCAAGAATCTGTTCATATTCCTTTTCCTGAAAAACATAAACTTCCGTCTCTCCCTTCGATACATCACGTCTTACGCGGCTGACCGGAAAAAATTCTTTGATTGCTACTTTACTTTCCAGCAGGCAGTCCCAGCCAATATAAGTAATACCGAAATTGCCCTCGCCGTTCACTTTAAGTATCTCATAGCGCTCCTGCAACTTTGTGTGTACAGGGAGAAATTGATTATTTATTTGGTTTTGCTGCTCCATTACCATCACCATTTACTTAATTTTTTTCTTCACAAATTTGCTGTACCTCTTTTTCTTCCCATGTCCCAGATACGTGCGGATATACAAATATACATTTTTCTCTTTAACCGCATACTGCAATCGCAGAGTTTTTTTGATTCTCTTGGATTTCAGCTTTACCGCTTTCTTTTTTCGTCCCTTTTTCCCCACATATAAATCTATATATCTTCCCTCATACTTTTGAAAAGTAAGCGTCAAAATATGTTTACTTTTCCTTATTCTGACTTTGGGTTTTCGTAAGAGTGTCCGTTTCGTTTTCACTGTATTGGAAAACGCACTCCATTCGCTTTTTCCGTTTATCTGATATAGGGCTCTCACTTTATAAAAGTAGTATTTATTCCGCTTTGTCCTGCTATCCGGATAATGCGTCACCTGCCCTTGCAAAACGGCTATTTTTTTATAATTTCCGTTCTTTTTGCTGCTGCGATACACCTCAAACTGAGACGCCTGTGGCACCACTTTCCACGCAATAGCAGCTTCTCCTCCCTTTAACCGCCACGCACGAATTTGCTTTGGAATTGGTGCATTTGTTGGCTTTTCTGCACCCCGCACAGGTGTTGACGTCGGTATCGGTGATGCCGTTGGCTCCGGCATCGGTGTTGCCGTTGGCGTGAAAGTTGGTTTCGGTATCAACGTAGGAGTTGGTGTTGGGGGCGGAGTTGGCGTTGCCGTCGGGGTCGGGGTCGGCGTTACCGTCGGGGTTTGGGTCGGCGTTGCCGTCGGGGTTGGAGTTGGCGTTACCGTCGGGGTCGGCGTTGCCGTCGGGGTTGGAGTTGGCGTTGCCGTCGGGGTCGGAGTTGGCGTTGCCGTTGGGGTCGGGGTCGGCGTTGCCGTCGGTTCTGGTGTCGGCGTTGCCGTCGGTTCCGGTGTTGGCGTTGCCGTCGGTTCCGGAGTCGGCGTTGCCGTTGGTTCTGGGGTCGGCGTTGCCGTCGGTACCGGAGTCGGCGTTACCGTCGGTACCGGAGTCGGCGTTGCCGTCGGGGTCGGGGTCGGCGTTGCTGTTGGTTTTACCGTTGGTGTTGCTGTCGCCGTTGGTTTAGGAGTTGGTGTCTCTGCTGGAATCTCGGTCGGTTCCGGCGTAATAATTGGCTCGCACATTTCATCGTACACTCGTATTTTACCTGCCCATTTCCAGAGACTAGATGAAAGATTTATATGAATCACAGGACGTATAACCGGCTTCTCATCATTTACATAATAATTAAAACCTTCCTCTGTAGCACCAAAACTGGTAATAATTGGCGTCATTTTACTCGGTCCGCCTTTCCGAAGCCACCAGCATCCGTTACCTAAATACGCATCTGTTGTTGAGGACCAGCCCCCACGATTTTTTGCAAACTGTGTATTTCTGGATTCTCTTTTTTTTATGCCCTGACTAACTTCACAATCAAATCCATAGGCTGGATTTTGAATTTCATCAAGTGATAAAAGATATACATAGTCCTCCGTTGTACATGCTTTCTCATAACTATATTGAGGCGGTGTATAAACACTTGTTAGGCGAATTGCATTCTGCTCCACTGTAGAAAAGGCAGCATAGAAAAATGCATAATTTAACCATTCCCGTAAATAGCAGGTTTCCCACGAAACATAGGATTCACTTGTATGATAAGCTTGGCTATCTAGATTTTTATCTGCCAACAAAAAAGCATCATCACCATCTACCGATAATACCCGCCATTTAATCGGCTGTTTGTCATCCTTTTGATCCGCAGTGCCATCCCGATTCGTATCGCTTTGCCAGTAATTACCAAAGTACACACAATCCCATGTGGTGTACCCGTCAGCTACAATAGGATTGTTCACCGTAGTCGGTGTTTCTGCTGGTTCTGCCGCCTCCACATCGACAAACTCATAACCATTCTCCAATGCATAGGTTTCCGCATAACTATCCTTATACCCAAATATCTTTATGATTTGTCCATCGCGAAAGGCAACCCGCGAAATAGTTGTCACCGATTTTGGTATATAAATTTCCTTCATTCCATATGTACAAAAAGAGCCCTGTTCAATGGTCTTTATTCGATTAGACAAATTAATTCGAGAAATGTTGTTACAATTATAAAATGCATCCTTTGCTATACTGATAACTGAATTTGGGATTGTAACGGTTCCCTCAAATTCTGTGCGATAAAAAGCAGCCTCACCAATACTTTTTAAATTGGGAGGAAGCACTAATGTTCCACTAAAACCTGAGCTTCGAAACGCCTCATAACCAATCTTTCTTAAATTATTTGGCAGCGTAAGGACTCCATCAAAACCTGCTCCCCAAAAAACCTGTGATTCTATTTCTGTTATACCATCCGGAATTACCAAATCTCCATTTAATGAGCTGCAAAATTCAAACGCTCTTTCACCCAAGCTTGTTAAATTTTTCGGCAAAACAAGAGGTCCTTCAAGATTTCTGCAATAGGAAAAACAATACTTTCCTATTTTTGTAATTGTATCAGGAAAAATCACCTTTGTAATATTATCATTTGAACTAAATGCAGAATTTACCAGTTGCGTTACCGGATATCCATCAATTTGATCCGGTATCGTAACCTCACTCCCAGAGCCTAAATACTTGTATATCGTTACCGAGCCGTTATTTATTTCATAACTCCATTCCTCATTACTTATAATCGATGCCTCCGACACGCTCCCCGGCACATAAGGAAACACAAATGAAATAATCAAACAGAAAATCCATATCCGCTGTCTTTTTTTGCTTTTTACTCTCATCTTATGTCTCCTTTCCATTTTCACTTTACGCCTTCGTCGTTTTCTTCTTTCTCGTGGTTCGCTTTTTCTTATTTTCCCCTGCATGATGAGGCTGCACCGAACGATAAAAAGAATTCAGTTTTGCACGATAATCGCCGCCTTTTGCACGCTGTACCACCTGCTGCACAAAGGCTTCGAGTTTTTTCATGTAGTCACCCTCGCTGATTGAGCCGTCCGCCACACCGGTTAAGCCCTTCTCCCAGCTTGCCGTCAAATTCGGCGAAATCATTTCCGGCATGGAACAAAATACAATGCCATAGACAAGTTCGCCCTTTAGCGTCGGTGTAATAATCTGATTCTTTTTGTTCAGATTCAGATATTCAATGGAAAACAACTTCTTCAAAATTTCCGCTCTCGTTGCACTTGTGCCAATGCCGCTTCCTTTAATCTGCTCTCGCAGTTCTTCATTTTCGATGAGCTGCCCGGCATTTTCCATTGCTAAAATCATAGAACCCGAATTATACCGTTTTGGCGGAGAAGTCTCCCCCTCTTTTACCGAACATTCGGTGAGAGAAACAGAGGTGCCTTTTTTTAAGAGATTAAGTACCTCTTTTAAGTCAAAACTCTCCTCTTTTTCCTCTTCTTTTTCTTCTGCCGATAGAATCTCTTCCGGATTCTTCTTTTTCGTAAAAGAATACTGGGTAACAGGCAAAAATCCTTCTTCCAAAAGAACTTTTGTTGATGTAAAAAAACGTTCCTCTCCAGCCTTTACCGTTACATTTAGCTTCTGATATACCGCAGGTGGGTAAAAGATACTAAGAAAACGGCGCACAATTACTTCATACATCTTTGTCTGTAACTCTCCCAGACGTGAAAGTGCACTTAATCCTTGACCGGTCGGAATAATTGCATAGTGGTCGGTAATCTGTTTGTCGTTTACATACCGTGTTTTCTCAAGTCCCTTATACGTCTGGTTTTGCGAAATATAAGGCAGGAAAGATGCCGTCATAGGATACCCCTGCAGTCCATTTAAGTTTTTCCCGATTTCTTTTGCCACCGCACTGGAAAGAACACGGGCATCGGTACGCGGATACGTTACTAACTTTTTCTCATAAAGTTCCTGAACAACCGAAAGTGTTTCATCAGGACTAATTTTAAAAAGTTTCGAGGCGGTGTTCTGAAGTTCCGCCAGATTAAATAAAAGAGGCGGATTCTTCTTTTCCTTCTTCTTTGCGACCTGCTCAATTTCCGATAAAACCGGCTCCGGCTGCATCAGAGAATCAATCAGAGCCAGCGCATTTTCCTTTTCTTTAAAACCATTTTCTTTGTAAAGAGCCGGTGACTGATAGTATTTCGAGCCTTCTACCGCCTTCCATTCTCCCTGAAATTTTTTGCCCTGTAACTCAAAATTGCCAATCACACGGTAAAACGGCGTTTTGACAAAATCACGAATCTGCATTTCACGCTTTACCACCATGCCAAGTACACAAGTCATCACACGTCCGACAGACACGGACGTCCACTTCTGCCCCTTTAACGTATCATTCAGCCAAAATCCGTATTTCAAAGACAAAACACGTGAAAAATTAATTCCCATCAAATAATCTTCTTTGGCGCGCAAATAAGCCGAACTGCTAATATTATCATATTCAGCCATCGGCTTTGCCTCGCGGATTCCGCGTAATATTTCTTCTTCCGTCTGGGAATCAATCCACACACGAAGTTTCTTTTTGTTAGCAGAAACCTGCGCCATCTGGTCTACCAGACGGTAAATGTATTCACCCTCCCGCCCGGAGTCGGTACAGATGTAAATGGTATCCACATCCTCACGGTTCAAAAGATAACTGACCGTATCAAACTGCTTTTTCACACCGGGAATTACTTCATATAAAAACTTCTCCGGTAAAAAAGGAAGGGTGTCTAACGACCATTTTTTCAAAGCGGCGTCATAAACTTCCGGATAACTCATCGTCACCAAATGACCAACACACCAAGTCACAATCGTATCTTCCGACTCAAGATATCCGTCTCCCCGTCTTCCATTTATCTTTAATATGCGGGCAAACTCCTGCGCCACACTTGGTTTCTCTGCTATAAAAACTCGTTTTGCCATGCTCTCACTCTCTAGTATCCTAATTCTTCTCCAACCAAAATAACTTTGATTCGATTTTTCACTCCACTGCGCCTTGTCACTACAAACTGACTGCAGATACAGTCCTCTCCGTAGCAGTTTCCACACATACCATTTACTGCACAAGGTGTTTTTTTGTTCAGTCGGACTGCATTTGGCGGGCAGGCAGTAAGACGAACCCGTTTCAGACCGGACTCCACGTCCGTTACCACTTTGTTCATACCTGCAATAACAATCACATTTTCCGGTCCGTAACAGAGAAAACTCACACGGTTTGCCCTGCCATCAATATTAATCAGCTCACCGTCTGTGGTAATCGCATTTGTACTCATAAGAAAATAATCGGAATTAATCATTCTTGCCTTAATTTCTTTTTCCTCTTCCGGCGTAGAAAATGCGGTGCGGTCGATTACATCGCAGGGACTTTCTTTCAGCCAGTCCATAATCCCGGTTTCCTGTAAGGTAACAGAGCCTCCATAACAAACCGATTTCCCCTGTGTAAGAAACTTTTCTTTCACAAGTGCTAATGCTTCTTCTTTTGTTTCTACATAAAATCCTTCCATCCGGCGTAACTTTAATTTCTCAATCATTTTCTCCGCCAGTATACGGTTTGCCGTCTTTTTTGCTTCCTGCATCGAATCACTCCTCGTAAATCATAAGTCTGGGCAGATACGCCCAGACTTACTGTTTTGTTCTATAAAAATATTGCACACGATTCTAGTACAATGGGTACTTATCCGTCAATTCCTTAACAATTGCCTTTGCTTTTTCTGTATTTGCTTCATGGTCATCAATCAGCATTGCAATTGCCTCAGCAATCTGATCCATATCATCCGGATTCATGCCACGGCTTGAAACCGCTGCTGTTCCCAGACGAATACCACTCGTTACAAATGGAGACTGTGGATCATTTGGAATTGTATTCTTATTTGCTGTGATATTAGCATCATCCAGCCATTTTTCTACTTCTTTACCGGTCAGACCTTTGGCAGCCAAATCAACCAACATCAAGTGGTTGTCCGTACCACCGGAAACAATATCAATGCCGCGTTTCTGCAATCCCTTGCAGAGAGCCTGTGCATTATCAATAATACGTTTTCCGTACTCTTTAAAGCTTGGGTCTAATGCTTCTTTGAAGCAAAGTGCTTTAGCAGCAATCACATGCATCAAAGGACCACCCTGAATACCAGGGAAAATTGCTTTATTTAACTTATGCTCCGTAGCAAATTCTTCAGAAGAAAGAATCATACCGCCACGAGGTCCACGCAGTGTTTTGTGTGTTGTCGTTGTTGTTACATGAGCATATGGAATCGGGCTTTCATGATAACCGGAAGCAACCAGTCCTGCGATATGAGCCATATCTACCATCAGATAAGCACCAACTTCATCTGCAATTTCACGAAATCTCTTGAAATCAATCTTACGGCAGTAAGCACTTGCACCGGCAATAATCATTTTCGGTTTGCACTCTTTGGCAATGCGCTCTACTTCGTCATAATCAATAAATCCTGCGTCATTCACACCGTACGGTACGATGTGATAATAGGTTCCGGAAATATTTGCCGGGCTTCCATGAGAAAGATGTCCGCCGTGGTCAAGATTCATTCCCATAACTGTCTCGCCCGGTTTAACCAAAGCAAAGAATACAGCCATGTTTGCCTGGGCACCAGAATGTGGCTGAACATTTGCATAAGTACAACCAAACAGTTTCTTTGCGCGGTCTCTTGCCAAATCTTCCACGATGTCCACATACTGGCATCCGCCATAATAACGTTTGCCCGGATAACCTTCTGCATATTTGTTTGTCAGTGTGCTTCCCATAGCAGCCATTACGGCTTTGCTGACAAAATTTTCTGAAGCAATTAACTCAATGTGGTCATTCTGACGACCGGTTTCCTGTTCCATTGCTTTTGCCAATTCAGGATCGGCATTTTTTACCTCATCAAATGAATACATAAATTCTCTCCTTTTTTATTTATTGTAAAGCGTTTTACGCCTCATCAATTGCTTTTCCGATATCATGTCTCATATACTTATTTGAAAAATCAATCCAGTTTGTTGCTTCATAAGCATTCTTTCTTGCCTCTTTCAAATCTTTTCCCTTTGCCGTCACACCAAGTACGCGGCCTCCATTTGTCACGATGCCCTCATCCGTAAGTTTCGTGCCGGCATGGAATACATAATAACCATCTTTACCATCAAATTTTTCAAAACCTGTGATTACTTTGCCTTTTTCGTAATGCTCCGGGTAACCATCGGAAGCAAGTACAACACAAACCGCTGCATTGTCCTCAAATTGAAGGTCAATCTCATCGAGTTTACCATCGATGCAGGCATTCATCACATCAATAATATCATTTTTCATACGCGGAAGAACGACCTGAGCCTCCGGATCACCAAACCTGGCATTGTACTCTAATACTTTTGGTCCATCTTCTGTAAGCATCAAGCCGACAAACAAAATTCCGACAAAATCTCTGCCTTCTTTTTTCATCGCATCCATCGTAGGCTGATATACTTTTTCCTCACAGAATTTCTGAACCTCATCCGTATAAAACGGACTTGGTGAAAAGGTACCCATTCCCCCGGTGTTCAATCCCTTATCACCATCTTTGGCACGTTTGTGATCCTGCGCACTTGTCATTGGTTTGATATGTGTACCATCACAGTAACAAAGCACAGATACCTCACGTCCGGTCATAAACTCTTCAATAACAATTTCATTTCCGGCATCACCAAACTGCTTGTCTAACATCAATGTCTTAACACCGGCTTTTGCTTCTTCTAAGTTGTTGCAAATCAAAACACCTTTTCCAAGTGCAAGCCCGTCTGCCTTCAAAACAATTGGCATTTTTGCCGTCTCAAGATAAGCCAGTGCCTCATCCGGATTCGTAAAGTTCTCATAGGCTGCCGTAGGAATGTTGTATTTCTTCATCAAATCTTTTGAAAATGCTTTGGATCCTTCGATAATCGCTGCATTTTTTCTCGGTCCGAATACACGGAGTCCATGTGCCTCAAACACATCAACCACACCGCCTACCAATGGGTCATCCATACCGATAATCGTCAAATCAATCTGATTTTTTTCTGCAAAATCAGCCAGTTTGTCAAATTCCATTGCGGTAATATCAACACATTCTGCAATCTGTCCGATTCCGGCATTTCCCGGCGCACAATATATTTTTTCCACTTGATTACTTTTTGCTACACTTGCTGCAATGGCATGTTCACGGCCACCGCTTCCTACAATAAGAACTTTCACGAGATATCCTCCTAACTGTTATTTACGTTTTACAATTCCATCCACAATTTCTAATTTACCATTGGCAATTAAATCAATTGCTTCCGGAAGAATTTTCCATTCTGCCTGTTCCATCACACGCTTCTGCAACACTTCCGGCGTGTCATCATCAAGCACTTCTACTGCTTTTTGTGAAATAATCGGACCGCTGTCGGTTCCCTCATCAACAAAATGAACCGTTGCCCCTGTCACTTTATTTCCTCTTGCCAAAACGCTTTCATGCACCTTAAGTCCATAATATCCGGCACCGCAGTGCGATGGAATCAACGATGGATGAATATTTATGATACGGCCTTCAAACGCTTTTACAAAATTCTCTGGCAAAATCACAAGATACCCAGCTAATACAACCAAATCAATCTGTTTGTCATTTAAACAGCGAATCAGTGCTTCTCCAAAAGCATTCCGGTCTTCGTAATCTTTTGGAACAAGGACTTCCGATGAAATCCCGGCCTTTTTCGCACGCTCTAAGGCATACGCTCCCGGCTTATTACTGATAACAAGTGCAAGCTCCGTATTTGTAATCGTGCCCGCCGCTGCTGCATCAATAATTGCCTGAAGATTTGTTCCGCCACCGGATACACAAACGGCTACTCTTAGCATAACGTAATTCCTTTCTCGCCATCTACGATTTCACCCATGATGTAAGGTGTCTCTCCGGCTGCTTTGATTGCCTCAACGGTTTTATCTACGTCCTGCTTATCTACTGCTGTAATCATACCAACACCCATGTTATATGTATTAAACATTGCCTCTTCTGCAATCGAACCATCGGATGCCAGCATTTTGAAAATAGGCGGAATCACAAAACTATCTTTCTTAATTTTTGCATGAGTTCCCTCTTTTAACATTCTAGGAATGTTCTCATAGAATCCACCACCTGTGATATGGCTGCATGCTTTAATCCGCACGCCTGTCTCTTTAATCTGACGGAGTGCTTTGACATAAATCTTTGTCGGAGTAAGAAGTGTCTCACCCAAAGTCAAGTCACTTTCAAGAGACTCATACCTCTGGTTTAATGTTTCTTCCTTCATGGAAAATACACTGCGGACCAGTGAATAACCATTACTGTGAATACCGGAAGAAGCCATACCTACTAATACATCACCGGCTTTCAAATCTTTGCCGGTAATCATATCTTTTTTATCTACGATACCAACAGAAAATCCTGCCAAATCATACTCGTCAATCGGATAAAAGCCAGGCATCTCAGCTGTCTCTCCACCAATCAGTGCGGAATCTGCCTGACGGCATCCGTCTGCTACACCACTTACAATTTTCGCAATTTTTTCCGGTTCATTTTTACCACATGCAATATAATCCAAGAAAAACAGCGGTTCACCACCGGCACATGCAATATCATTTACACACATTGCCACACAGTCAATACCAATTGTATCATGCTTATCCAAAATAAAAGCCAATTTAAGTTTTGTTCCTACACCATCTGTGCCGGAAACCAATGTTGGTTCTTCCATGCCAACAAACTTTTTCATCGAAAATGCACCTGAAAAACCACCGATATCCGTCAATACTTCCGGTCTCATAGTCGATGCAATGTGCTCTTTCATCAGCGATACTGCCTTATAACCTGCCTCAATGTCAACTCCTGCTTTTTTGTAATCCATCTTTGAAATTCCTCCTATATATTGTGCATATCAAAATTCATTGTACCATCTTTTGTACTATCGGTCAACGAATCTTAAATTTCATTTTTTTCGTACCGGAATAATTGCCAACACCTTTTACATAAAGAAGTGCCGTACCTTTTTTCTTGTTTTTCCGATAAGAAAGAATGTAATCTCTTTTTTTCTTTAACTTCTTTCCGCCAAGTTTCACCGTTACTTTCGGCTTAACAGCCTTACCGGTACGTGCATAAACTGCTTTCAAGCCGGTAACACTTGCTTTTTTCACAGAGGCACGGACAATCGTAAAGGAAGCCGCCAATGTACCGGAATAATTGCCTTTTCCAGTGACAACAATGCCAGCAGATCCACGTTTTTTATTGTTTTTATAAAGTAATGTATAATCGGTATTGTTCCTCAAAATCTTACCATTCCAAACAACCTGAATCAAAGGTTTCACTTGTTTTCCGGTATAACTGTATTTTGCTTTACATCCAGTAATTACCGCACTTGCCATTGTCTCCGGACGAATAGTAAAGGTTTTCGTAAGTGAATTTGTATAAACACCTTTGCCACAAATCA
>UMKG01027749.1_pt1 | contig 23617 bp, 20 predicted proteins | sample 1966261 | NCBI WGS metagenome assembly UMKG01 (sample SAMEA4836169, study PRJEB28245) | human gut metagenome | biome: gut microbiome; material: fecal sample | place: Denmark | collected 2008 | reverse complement strand
GATACACGAATCGTGGGGCAAATCCCAGCCGAGAAAAGCACGTCACGGCGGGGCTTGGATTTGGAGGCGAGAATCAGTGGAATGGGATTGCTCATACGCGTTCCACCTGCACACCCTTGGTGTCGACGCCCAAATGCAGCACACGCCAATGGCCGGAAGCGAGCTCTTCGGAAGCAAGCTGTTCCAACTGTTCGCGGGCGTCGCCGTGATGAAGCACCAGCACGCATGGGCCGGCACCGGAAACAGTGGAAGCGAAACCGCGGGAACGCAGCTTTTGGATCAGCGCCCACGACGGCTCCATCAAAGGAGCGCGATACGACTGATGCAGGCGATCCTGCGTGGCAGCGAACAGCAATGCGTTGGCGTTCTGACGCTGGCCAGTCGCCAGCATCGCAGGATTCATGGCAGCCGGCAGCAGGCTCACGCGAGACACGTTGTGCACGGCATCCTTGAACGCCAGCTGCCCCGGCAGCGCCTGACGCGCCTTTTCGGTGGACAGTTCATAATCCGGTACGAACACGGCGGCTGTCAGATCGTCGGCAACACGATAGTTGATGGTATGGAAGCCATTGTGCAGCGGCTCGCCGCCTGGAATCGGCACGGAACCGACACCTTCGGGGGTTTCCATGTCCCAAGACATGGTCAGGCCGCCATACACGGCAGGAGCCACGTTGTCCGGATGGCCTTCGATGGCGGCGGCAAGCTCGAACACGGCATCACGGTTGAGTTCGTCATCCTGCGCGAAAGCGGCCGCGGCGGCAATGCCGGCCACAATGGCTTCGGCGGAAGAGCCCATGCCTCGCGCCTGAGGAATGTTGTTGTGAGCCTGAAGAATGAAGCCCACACGCCCCAGACCGAAGGTCTGGCATGCGCGGCGGAACGTGGAAACCACCAAGTGGGTTTCGTCACGCGGGAGGGTATCGGCGCCTTCGCCTTCGATCATCACCTGAGCCGCAGTGTTCACCGGATCGGCGCTCAGTGTGAATTCAAGTTCGTCGTGGTAGTCCAGAGCAAGTCCGACCGTATCGAAGCCAGAACCAAGGTTGGCGCTGGTGGCCGGAACACGTACGCGTACTTTACGAGTAACTGGAGTCATCTCTCGTCGTCCTTCGTCACATATTCTTTACAAATGTAGCACCGTATACCCGGAAGGGTACAAGAGTCAAATTCAAGCCCATAATCGGCAGGTAATTCAGCAAACAATCGGCAAGCAATTGCCCAACACAGCAGCCGAAATATGAACAAAGAGACGGCTGCCCAATCGCAACGATTTGAGCAGCCGTCTCATAACTGTTAGTTAAGCACGCGGAGGATGGAAGGCTCTCCGACCACGCAGTCGAGTGCACACACGTCTTCCACGGTTTCGCGCAGGGTCAATTCGTCGGTCATGTGCGTGACCAAGCGCAGCTGCTGCAGTTCGCCATCATAACCCGGATCCTTCAGCGTAGGCTTGAGGTCTTGGTTCACACCATTGATGGACACGCCATGCTCGGCGAACTTGGCCGCAATGGCTGCCAGCACGCCCGGATTGTCGTGAATCACGAAACGCACGGCAAACTCGGCCTTGGAAGCTTCGATCGGAGCCTTCTTCAAATCCTTATACAGCGGAATGGCCGGGCCGGTGCAGCCCTGTGCGATGTGACGCGCCTCGGTCACCACATCGCCGACCACCGCGGAAGCGGTCGGAGCGCCGCCAGCGCCACGGCCGTAGAACATAAGATCGTCGGCCGCTTCGGCCTTCACAAACACCGCGTTGAAAGAGCCGTGCACGGAAGCCAGCGGATGATCGTTGGAAATCAGCGCCGGATACACGCGGGCAGACACGCCGGCCTCGCCGTTCTCCACCACGGCCAGCAGCTTGATGACCTTGTTTTCGGAGGTTGCGGCGGCAATATCGTCGGCGGTGATCTTGGTGATGCCCTCCACAGACACATCGTCGATGGTCACGTTGGTGTGAAAGCCAAGCGTGGCCATGATGGCCGCCTTGTTGGCCGCATCGTAGCCCTCGATGTCTCCGGTCGGATCGGCTTCGGCATAACCCTTGGCCTGAGCGTCCTTCAACACGTCGTCAAAGTCGAGGCCCTTGGTGGTCATTTCGTCAAGAATGTAGTTCGTAGTGCCGTTGACGATGCCGAGCATACTCGTCACCTTGTCTCCGACGAGGGATTCGCGCAGCGGCTTGAGGAACGGAATCGCACCGCCCACGGAGGCTTCGAAGTAAATGTCAACGCCCTTGGCTTCGGCGGCCGCATAGATTTCCGGACCATACTTGGCCAGCAACGCCTTGTTGGCGGTGACCACGGAAGCGCCGGATTCGATGGCCGCAAGCACGAACTTGCGGGCCACGCCGGTTCCACCGATCAGCTCGACCACAATGTCGGCATTGGTGGCCACGCTCATGGTGTCGGTGGTCACCACGGACTTGTCGATCCACGGGAACGGGTCGGTTTCCGACGGATCAAGGCAGGCGACGCCGGTCAGTTCGATCGGTCGACCGATGCGTGCGGCAAGCTCTTCCTTCTGCTCCACCAGCAGGCGTGCGGTCTGAGAGCCGACCGTGCCCGCGCCCAACAATCCAACGCGAATCGGCGCAACATCTTCCTGTGCCAAGGCATCCTCCCTTGAATGTGAAGTATTGGTGTAACCCTGCCTATTGTACGGTCCCGATATGACGTAAGACCGCGAAATCATACGAAAATGGACGGTTTCTGAGCTTTGCCCCGAAAACCGTCCATGCTGCATCCATGCTGCGTCCATGTTGCGTCCGCAATTTGAGACGAATCGCCATGAACAATACGAAACACGAGCGAAACGCCACGAATCGCTATTCGCTCACATCCCAATCCAGCAGATCGTCGACCGTCTGACGGCGGATCATCACATGCGCGTCTTGCTCGGATACGGCAACAACCGCAGGAATCAGCGCCTGATTGTAATTGCTGGCCATCGTGCGACCGTATGCGCCCGTAACAGGCACCGCAAGCACGTCACCGCGCTGAATGTCGGCAGGAAGACGCACCTCGTTGACGAGGATATCGCCCGATTCGCAATGCATGCCGACCACACGGCACAGCTTGGTTTCGCTGGAACCCTCACGATTGGCGATTTTCGCAGTGTAATCCGATCCGTACAATGCCGGGCGAATATTGTCGCTCATACCGCCGTCAACAGACACGTACACGCGTTCCGTAACCGGATTTCCGGCCTTGTCTTTCGCGCTTCCGGCAAGCTGAACCGGCTTGACCGTACCCACGCGATACAAGGTGACGCCGGTCGGGGCGACCGTCCAACGGCCCGGTTCGAACGAAATGACCGGAGCGGGCATGCCAAGCGCGCGATTCACGGCGGTGACCGCATCGGCAAGGCGGGCAAGTTCCGTATCGAGATCCATGGAATCCTCGCCATCGGTGTAGGCCACGGAATAGCCGCCGCCCAAGTCAACCTCCGGCAGTGTGTATGCGTCGGTGGCGTAGAAGGTCTTGCGCAGCAGCATCATGCGCTTCGCGGCCTGAATGAAGGCGTCCGCATCGTGAATGTTCGAACCGATATGCGAATGCACGCCGACCAGTTCGAGCACGTCCTGATGGCGGTAGATCTCCTTCAATACGGCGAGCGCGGGACCATCAGCCACCATGGTCATGGCTTCGGCGAGTTTGCGGTCGCCTTCGGAAACCTTCTCGTGGCTCATGTCGTACGGGTATTTGATGTCGTACTGCAGCTGGCGTTCTGCGCTTTCGCTTTCGCCTAGGCGTGCGTTCGAGCCTGCAGGGGTCACGTCGGTCAGATCGTCAAGCACGTTCAGCTTGCTCGCATCGGCACCGGCCGGCAGCAAGGCGACGCCGAACTTCTGGTCTTCGTGCGCGGTAGACACGAACTCGTGACCGCCCGCATGAATGCCGGACGTAACACGCAACATCACGCGAGCGCGCTTGCCGAGACGCTTGGCGATTTCGGCGATACGGGCCGGCTCGTTCGGCTCGTCCACCACGATTTTGGCGAAGCCTTCGGTAATGGCGAGTTCGATTTCCGCATCGGACTTGTTGTTGCCGTGCAGCACGAGTCGTCTTCCGGGAACGCCTGCGGCAAGCGCGATACGCATCTCGCCCATGGTGCAGGTGTCGATCAGCATGCCGGATTCGGTGACGATGCGGCAGATTTCCTTGGAAAGCAGTGCTTTCCCGGCGAAACTGACGTGGGTTACGGTGTTGTTGAACGCATTTGCCGCGGACTTGACGAATTTAGTGGCACGGGCTCGCACGTCATCAGTGTCGATAACGTAGAGCGGCGAACCGAATTCGTTCAGTAGGCTTTCGGCAGTGCGGCCATGGAACGTGATTTCACCTTGCTCGTTCACGTCGGAGCCGGCCGGCCAGATGGGGGTGCCTGCCATGGCGATCACATCCGGTCTGGGGCTGCGACGCCAAGCAGGTCAAGACCTTCGGCGATAACCGTCTTGACTGCGTCATTGAGCTTCAAACGTGCAGCCGCACGAGCCGGTTCCGGAGCCTTGGCAATGCGCAGAGCTTCGGCCTGTTCGCCGCGAGCTTCCGGATCGGTGAGTTCCATAGGCACCACGCGTTCCACGTTGTACCACTTGTGGTAGGTGGCTGCAAGATCTTCCAAGTAGTGGGCCACACGATGCGGGGCGCGCAGGTCGCCGGCTTCGCGCAGCAGGGCCGGCCACTGGGCGAGCGCGGCAAGCACTTCGCCGTCGGCAGCGGTGTCGAGCAGACTCACGTCGGCACCCTCGTAGGTGATGTTTGCGGCGGCTGCGTTGCGGTCCACATTGCAGGAGCGGGCGTGCGCGTACTGCACGTAGTACACCGGATTCTCGTTGGAATGCGAAGCGAGCAGGTTCAGGTCGATATCGACCGGGGAATTGTAGTCGGTGCGTGCCAACGAATAACGAGAAGCATCCACGCCGATAGCGTCGGTCAGATCGTCAATGGTCACCACATTGCCGGCACGCTTCGACATGCGCACTGCCTTGCCGTCCTTCAGCACGTTGACAAGCTGTCCGATAAGAATCTGCATGTTTTCGCCAGGTTCGTCGCCGAATGCGGCGCACATGGCCATCATGCGGCCGATATAGCCGTGATGGTCGGCACCCAGCATGTAAATGGCGATGTCTGCCGGATCATTGTCACGATGGCGCTTGTTGCGATAGTAAGCAATATCAGCTGCGAAATACGCGTAGTTGCCGTCGGATTTGATGATCACACGATCCTTGTCGTCACCATGCTTGGTGGACTCGAACCAGGTTGCGCCATCCTTTTCGTAAATATCGCCGCGTTCACGCAGATCAGCAATGGCCTTGTCGACTTCGCCGTCGGAATACAGGCTGTTCTCATGGAACCACACGTCGAAGTTCACACGGAAATCCTTCATGGATTTGCGGATTTCGTTGAACATCATCGGCACTGCACGCTTGCGGAATTCCTCACGTTGTTCGGAATCGCCTTCACCCAACGGATTGCCATCGTTGTCAGCGCCACCGTCGACGCGCGGCAGGTCGAGAATCGCAATGCCGTCGGCATTGGCCTCATCGATGACGCGACGCGCGATCTCATCGATATAAGCACCCTTGTAACCGTCGATCGGGGTTTCCTCACCGTGAGCGGCCGCAACCAGCGACTTCGCGAAACGATTGATCTGCTCGCCATGATCATTGAAATAGTATTCGCGCACCACCTTGGCACCGTTCGCCTCAAGCACGCGGGCCATGGAATCGCCGACCGCAGCCCAACGGGTGCCGCCGATATGGATCGGACCGGTCGGATTGGCGGAAACGAACTCAAGATTCAGGGTCTTGCCGGAAAGATGGTCGTTCTTACCGTAGTTCGTACCCTCGTTGAGCACGGTGTCAACCACGGCAGCAGCGGACGCGGAATCAAGCACAATGTTGATGAAGCCGGGGCCGGCCACTTCCACGGACTTGATGCCATCGGCATTGGCAAGTTCCGCAGCGAACAATTCAGCGAAATCATGAGGCTTCATGCCGGCTTTCTTAGCCAGCTGCATGGCCGCGTTCGACGCCCAATCGCCGTGCGCGCGGTCCTTCGGACGCATGACGGCGAATTTGGCCTGTGGAGGGATGAGATCGGTGGTCAAGGTGCCAGCCTTGCCTTCATTCACAAGGTTGTTGGCAATATTGAAAATCAGTTCACTAAGCGCTTCTGGACTCATTCCTCCAAGTCTACCGATTATGCAGACAGAATCAGCCTTGCGTATCATCCTGCAGTTTGCCATGCTTCCTATGCCAGGCCACTGAAGCGTAATAGCCGATATAGCAGATCGCAACGAACGGAATCATATACAGCAATGTAGAGCGCTGCGACGGATCGCAAATCACCAAAACCAATGCGCCAATACACATCACAATCGCAGCGATCGGCACGAACGGAAAACCGGGGGCACGATACTTCAAATCGTCAACCGAATGGCCTTGAGCAAGCCACTGCTTGCGGAAACGCAAGTGGCAGACGGAAACCGACGCCCACACCACCAGCGTGGCCAAGCCGGAAACCGCAACCAACGCCAAATACACCGTCGAAGCGGCAACCACAGAAGACAGCAACGCCAACAACGATCCGGCCATACTGAAGAGCACCGCGAACACGGGCACACCATGAAAATTCGTCTTGCCGAGCACGCGCGGAATCATACCCTCCTGCGCAAGCGACCAAACCATACGCGAACACACATACAAGCCGGAATTCGCAGCGGACAGCACCGCCGTCAACACCACGAAATTCATCACATCGCCGGCAAACGGCATGCCGATCGACTGGAACACGAGCACAAACGGACTCGTGTCGACACCCGACTGATGCCACGGAATCAGCGCGGACATCACCGCAATCGAACCGATGAAGAAAATCGCAAGACGCAACACCGTGGTATGCACGGCTTTCGGAATCGCCTGCGCCGGATCCTTCGTCTCCCCCGCCGCAACACCAACGACCTCAGTGCCCGAAAACGCGAACACTACCGTCAGCAGCGTCGAAAAAATCGGCAGCACACCATTCGGGAACCAACCGTCATTATAAAAATTCTCAAACAGCGGAGCATGATCGTAGCCGGCAATCGGAATCGCACCAAACATGGCAAGCAAGCCGACCACAATGAACGCGATAATTGCAAACACCTTAATGGATGCGAACCAGAATTCCGACTCGCCATACAGCCTCACCGACAGAATATTGAGCATGAACACCACCGCAATAAAGGCGGCGGACCAAATCCACGCGGGCGAATCAGGAAACCAACGTTGCATCAGCAGACCGGCTGCCGTGAATTCCGAAGCGAGCGCCACCGCCCAATTCAGCCAGTACAGCACGGCGATGGTGAACGCGGTGCCGGGGCCGATGAAACGCTTCGCATACAGGTGGAAACTACCCGCATACGGCATAGCCACCGACAGTTCGCCGAGGCTGAGCATCACAAAATACACAAGCACGGATCCGATGCCATACGCGATGATCGCGCCAAGAGGGCCGGCTTGGTGAATCGTGTAGCCGGAGCTGAGGAACAAGCCAGTGCCGATCACACCACCCAGCGAAATCATGGTCAGATGGCGGGTTTCCATCTTGCGTTCAAGACCACCCTGCTCGACTTCAGCGGATTCAGCGGCGTCGGTGCCTGCAGTGGATGCGTTGACTTGCGATTCGGCCATGCGCGACTGCTCCTTCATATTTGGATGGGTGCGTTCTTGCGTTTGCATGCGTTTTGCACAATACCCAATCGCATTACTATACGGAAATCGGTGGAATCATGTTGACTGCTGTTCACTTTTAGCGGCAATCCTGAGGTTGCATAAACAAAACAGGCTCGCATGCAGCGTAAGAAACCGCATACGAGCCTGAAAAGGATTCCCTGGAGATTTGCAATCAGCGCACTGAAATCAGAGTGCAGCGATGGCGTCGATCTCAACGAGAGCGCCCTTCGGAATGTTGTTGCCGCCGAACGCGACGCGGGCCGGCTTCACGGAGCCGATGAAGGCCTGCGCATACACGTCGTCGATCTCGTGGAAGTCTTCGACGTTCTTCATGTAGATGGTGGCGCGGCAGACGTGCTCGATGCCGGTGCCTGCGGCGTCAAGAATGTGCTTGATGTTCTTCAGTGCCTGGGCTGCCTGCTCGCCGGCGGTTTCGCCAGCGAGTTCGCCGGTGGCCGGGTCGATGCCCAGCTGGCCGGAGACGAACACGAAACCGTTGGCCTTCACGGCCTGGCTGTATGCGCCCAGTGCAGCCGGGGCTTCAGAAGTCGCAACCGCTTCCATCTTCTCGCTCATAATGTTCTCCTTTGAAAAACGTGTTATTGCATCTTGCTTGCGTTCAGGCCATGGCAAACCACGACAACGCAATCTCAAGCAATCACTGTACCCATGGAATCGACGCGCATTGTCCCATGTTCCAAATACCGGCTCTGTGCCCCCGGCCCTTCACATATCTTTGTGGTGGGCTTGATGGGGATCGAACCCACGACCTTCTGTTCCGGAGACAGACGCTCTATCCACTGAGCTACAAACCCGTGCGTCAACCTACTTTACACTGCCTTGAGATGAAAGCGACACTTTTTACGGAAAAATGGTCTTTGAATCTCAATCATTATGTTGGCAAAATAAGCATGGATGGGGTTTCGACAACGCACTCAACTATGTAGGGGATTCGACGGGTGCAGAACGGGGAACGAAGAGTATTACATCATAATTTACGGCGCAATAACGCTATTTACCGCGTCTTTTCCACTAGACTGAAAATATGGTTGAGGATTCAGGTAGAAATATAGGCGATTTCGAATACACGCGCCGTTTTTTCTGCCGTGCCCTGCCGACGCAGTTGGATGACAGTGACAGTCCGACATTAATCGTGCAAAGTTATTACGTTCATCAAGATAATTACGCGCTGCGCGTGCGATTAAAAACAAAGTCCGTTCGCATCGCCATGACTCCGGACCTCGACCCGCTGGCCGTGCTCGAAAAGTATCGCGACGAATTTCGGATTGGATCAGTCACCGTGAAAGGGCCGTCCGTGGGAGGCACGCGCTATGAGGCGAGCCGCGACTTGGATTCGCACATCGCCGGGGAGCTCATCAAACGCGGCGGACACGTAACCATCAAAAACCGTTTCACCGACTGGATCGATGAGGACGGCTGGAACATCGACGTGTTCGGAGGCACCAACGCTCCCCTGATCATTGCGGAAGCGGAACGCATCGGTCCGGTCACCAATCTGGTGATTCCGAAATTCTGCACCACCGAAATCACCGACCAATCGCGGTTCAGCAATGAAGGGCTTGCCGCGAATCCATATTCACGATGGAAATCCGAATTCGAAGACGAACTGGAAGCAGACGGACCGCAATTCCTTGACTATTTCGGCACCAATCGTATGGAATAAGTTTTAAAAAAACAACCGTAGGCCGTAAAAAACGATTTGGTTGTGCAGCCTACGGTTGAACGGTACCTAAAACGGTATCTAAGTCAATAAACGAATCAGTACATGAGCGTGGCGAGGCGACGGCGGGCGCGCTTCAAACGCTCGTCGGTCGGCTCAGGAATCGTGAAATATTCCAACAGACGCTTGCGAACAGGCTCAATATCGGCCTTGTGACCGGCTGCGACGAAATCAAGCAAACGGTCGAACGCATCCTGAATCTGACCGCCGATCATATCAATGTCGGCGACGGCAAGCTGCGCTTCAACATCATCGGGATTGTCAGCAGCGGCGGCACGCACCTCACGCACGTTCGCATTGGCGGAACGGGCCAACAGCAACGCCTTCGCACGCTCGCGGGCGGCACGCGCATCGTTCGGATCGGCTTCAAGCACCTTCTCGTACGCGGCTGCGGCACCAGCGTAATCGCCCTGCTGTGCCAGCATATACGCCTCCTGATGCTCCGGAGGCACCTGCTCCTGGGCGCCGGCGGCGGAATTCGCCGCATCGGAATCCGGATCGCCCGAATACGGCGCGGAACCGGTCACGCCAGCCTGTTGGGCGGCGGCAACCAGATTCGGAATCACCGCGTCCACAAGCTGCTGCATTTCCTCAGCGGACGGCAAGCCCTGCAGAATCGGCATCGGACGGCCGTTGATCAACGCGAACAAAGCGGGAGCACCCTGCACTTGGAACGCCTGCGCAATCGACGGATTCGACGCGATATCGATACGAACCAGCTGAATCTGGCCGTTCAGCTGGTTCACGGCATCGCCCAACTGGCGTGCCATGTCGAACAGGCGATCATCGGTCGGCACCCACAACAGCAGCAGAATCGGGAACGTGGCCGACGTCTGCACCATGGCCTGGAACGTGTTCTCCGTAGTGTCGATCACGTAACCGCCGGCGGCCGGAGCGCCTCCAGCCTGCCCCGGCTCAGCCTTCACCTGATGCTTCAACGCTTCAAGATCGACGGCTCCCGCCAAGGAAACTCCCGGATTAAACGGCCTTTGACCTGCCATGCTTGCCTCCTAAATATCAACAATCAACAACATTAAGCGCCCAGCGCAACACGCATTGCAAACGTTCGCCCCAAGCTTACGCGCAATCGCGCAACCGCCACGATTACAGCGCCTCAACCTTGACCGGCTGACGTTCGGAACCGACTGCGGTGATCTTCGCGTCAGAATTCGCCGGAGGCACGTACAACGCGATCACATTCACATACGTGGTCTTCATGGTGCTGGTGGCCCGACCGTCGCCAAACAGCGCTTTTTCCGCATCGGAAGCGGGCTGCGACTCACGGCCGGAGCCAGCTGAGCGCGTCCATTCGGAATTGATCCGCGCCACTACCAAGTCGCCACCATCCGCGGAACGCATAACGCTGATGGCACCGTCAACCGGCGTGAACACCTGCTGCTGCGATCCCTCGTTCAGCTCCATGGCCTTCTGCACCTGTCCGGTCAGATCGGCAAGCTTCGCACGCAAATCGTCGTCGGCAAACTTCTGCGCATACTGGCTGGACGCACCGTTCTGCAACACGTCGGCATATGCAGCAACCGCATCCTTCGGAGTCATGACCAGACCGGTGTCTTTTTCCGTTCCCTGCGCGCTACCGGTTTTGGAAATCTCAAAACTCGGCATTTTCACGCCCGAGAACAGTCGTGCCACACCCCACAATTTGTAGTTCTGGCGTGCGGAATCCTGGCGGAATACCAGCAGACGCTTGGACTGCTGGTCGTCTGTGGTGGAAGTGATGGAAAACACCGAACGTGGCCATCCACTGTCCGTGGAGATCACGGCCTGTGCCAAATCGGTTGGAATCGCGGTCTTACGATCAAGATTGCCCGTGACCTGCGCCACATGAAGTTCGCTTGTGCGAATCTCAAGTTCCGGCCCCTCCAGAATTGAGCCGAGAGCGTCGATATTGCGATCGTTATTGCACTGGTCAAGCGTTTTGAGAATATTCGTGCGGATGGTTTTCTCCTGCTTGGCGGTCAGATTCGGCGCATCCTGATGTTGCGTGGCTTTCGGCTGCGGCAGCTGCCCCTCACATCCGCACATGCCAACGACCATTCCCAATGCGAGCACGACCGCCGCGATTACGTTGAAACGCTTCTTCATCACTTGGCCTCCTCGTTGTCGGATTCGTCGGATTTGTCGTTGTCGGATTCGTCAGATTCATCATTTTCGGATGTTTCGTTGGATTCGGCCGGCTCGGCCGTTACGGCCATTTCGTCGACTTCGTTGGGCACGTTGATTTCGTCGGATACCGCAAATTCCACAGATCCTGAGGACGCTGCGGCCGCACTGCTTTCCTCTTGTGCGAGACGGGCGAAATATGCGGCAAGCTCGTCTTGCGAGATCACGGAAGTCTGTTCGAAATCGTCGTTTTCACCAACGCCATCAGTGGCAGCATTCTGCTGGTCGGCAACCAAATTTCGCGCGGAAGGATCGACAATCGTAGGTTGCGCCATCTCGTTTTGCATGTTTTCCGAACCGGTCGCACGATGGCTCGCATGGCGACGACGCTTACGATTCGTCCCACTCTTATCACTACGGGCGGCACTCGCTTCGGCGTTCTTCACCCATGCGGCAACCTCGTCATCGTCACCCTGCGTGGAACCAATGCCGTCAACCATGGCGAACGCGCGCTTGTTACGGCGCTTATGCGGAGGCATGGCGAACACGGAAGCCGAAAGCACCGCAAGTATTGCCAGCAATCCGCCGGAAAGATAGAACGGCATGGCGAAATTCAGCATCGAACGACGGGTCCAATCAAGCGTGACCGAGCCTCCCTTGCGATTGCCGTAATCGATAATCGCAACGGAATCCACGGCATTGTTCGTATTAGCACCCTTGATCTGCATATCAACGGAACCGGCATTGCATTTGACGGTGCGCCACATGTCGGAATCCTGGAACGCGACCTGGCCTTCGGAATTATCAGCAGTGCCCTGAGCCGTGGCCTTCAGCGTGGACAGGGTAGACCAGTCGGACAACCCGGTGACGCGCACGTATTTGGATCCCGCGATCCATCCGGCAACATCACGGGCGGAACCGATGGCGATGCAAACGTTCGCGGATTTGTCTCGGGACTTCGCCGAAATGGTGACGCGATCGTCGACCAATTGCAGCACATTCGGATCGGTGACCACATACTGTGGTCCCGTGACCGTGGCGGACGCCGAGACCTGTGTCGAGGGCTTCCAGATCGTCGCATTCAAGACGCCAAGCACGATGCAAGTAATGGCAAGCAAACCGAAAATAGGCGTGACAATACCGCGCATGATCTTGGCGTGTCGCGTGGGACCCACCTTGGACTGCGGCTTTTCCTGTTCTTCCTGCAATAAAGTCATAGCATTCACTATTCTACATTGCCCCTCTGCAAAAGCCTGAAAAAACTATGAAAATCAATGATTGCCACTAAGGTGGAACCTATGCGCAAATCTACTCTTTTCAAAGCCGTCGCAGCCGCTTGCACAACGATCATGTGCCTGGGTTTCGCAGCATGCGGAAGTTCCAACGCGAAGTCAGATTCATCTTCCGATTCGTCATCGTCTTCCTCCAACTCCTCGTCGAAGATGAACCAGATTGCCGGCGTGACCGCCACGGGCGAGCCTGGCAAAAAGCCGACCGTCTCCTTCAAAACCCCTATGACGGTGGAAGACAACAGCTACGTCGTACTGCAGAAAGGCAATGGCGACCAAATCGAAGACGGCGACCGCATATGCACGCAGGGCATCGCCATCAATGTCAAGGATGGTTCCGAATTGGCGAGCACATGGGAGAACAATACCCCCGACTGCTCCACGGTGGTCACTTCCGACACCAGTCAGATGACTGAGAGTTATTACAACATTTTCAAGGATCAGAAGCTTAACGCCACGATTGCGTTCGGCGTGAACGATTCAAATTCCGCAGGCACATCATATTTGATGGTGCTCACGATCGTGTCGAAGTCGAAGGATCTGACGAAGGCAACGGGCACGAAGGTGCATAATGTGCCTACCGATCTACCGAAGGTCACGCTTGCGAAGGATGGCAAGCCGTCGATCGACATGAATGGTTATAAAGGTTCCGACACATTGGTTTCGCAGGATTTGATCAAGGGTAAGGGTGCCGAGGTCAAGGATACGCAAACCGTGGTCGCTCACTATACCGGCTGGCTGCTTGACGGCACGCAGTTCGATTCCTCGTGGGATCGCGGCACCCCGTCGAGCTTCTCGCTTGACGAAGTGATCGCCGGTTGGAAGCAGGGCCTGGCAGGCTACACCGTTGGCTCGCAGGTGCTGCTGGTAGTGCCGCCGGACCTCGGCTACGGAAACAAGGATTCCGGTAAGATTCCGGCGAACTCCACGCTGGTCTTCGTGGTCGACATTCTCGCCGCCTACTAAAACACCACGTTTCGTGGGCCAAAGCCTTGCCCACGAGGAGCGAATGCGGCAATGCATGTGTGGCAAGGCGTACCGCGGAAAGGCGTGCAAAAGTACGTCGACCGAGGTACCGCCTTGCGCGGCCTTCGCAACAAGTTGCTCACTTCGTCTACGGGCAATCCTCCGGATTGTCCGTTATACGGCTCAGCGCGACGACACTCCGTTGCCGCTCGCTAGGCTTGCATCTAAAAGAGTCGCAAGGAGTCGTCTTCAGTGCCCTTCATTTCGTCATAGTCGAGGATCAGACAGTCGAAGCCGCGGTCTTGGGCGAGCACGCGGGCTTGCGGGGTGATGGTCTGCGCGGCGAAAATACCACGTACGGGGGCTAGCAGAGGATCGCGGTTGAGCAGTTCGCAGTAGCGGGTGAGCTGCTCAACGCCGTCGATACCACCGTTTCTCTTGATTTCGATGGCAACATGCTTGCCACTGGCGTCAATAGCCATGATGTCGACCGGCCCAATGGCAGTCGGATATTCACGGCGCACGAGCGTCGCCCCCTCACCGATGCGTTCGATCTGTTCAGCCAAGTATTTTTGCAGATGGTCTTCGACGCCATCTTTGATCAGTCCTGGATCTTCGCCCAAATCGTACGTTTCATCGGAATAAATATGCTGTAAGGTCACTTCGAGCACGTCATTGGATTTGTCTGCCGAAGCACGGATGACTTTCTGCGGCACTTCCGTTTCGGCATCGTCATCGGCATGATCCGGAGTGATGTCTTTGATGGTGCAGGGCGCCGCCATCCAATTAAGCGGCTTGTACGATCCGAGTTCGGAAAAAATCAGCAGACTGTTGTCGGCTTTGATGAGCAGCACTCGCTTGGCGAGCGGTAAGGACGCATTCAAACGTCCGGAATATTCGGCAGAGCAATCAGCAACAATAATTCGCACGAGGCACTACCCTACCATGATTGCCGTAAGCCCCGAATCTGTGATAAATGCAATCTTTTTTGATCAATACCGTTTTTGAAAAGAAAAACGGCCTGTCTGCCGCAACTGCATCAATCGCAATCATATGCGATTGATGCAATCACAACAGACAGACCGTCAGAAGTATGCTACCGAGTGCTACTCGGCCATCTTGACGTCACGTCCACGCTCAACCGCAACGGTGAGCTTGTTCGAATCGAAGGAGATGAAACCGTCGGTCACTTCGAAGGAGCGACGGCTGCCATCCGGATCCACCACAACGATGGTTCCTTCCTTGATTACGGTCAATACAGGCTCGTGGTTGGGCAGGATGCCCATTCCGCCTTCAAAAGCCGGAATGGTGACGGACTTCGCCGTACCGTGCCACACGGGGTGGTCGGCGGCGACGATGTTCACCTGCATTGTCAATCCGGCCATCACGCACCGTATTCCTTCTGCATGTCGTGCCACTTCTTCTCGAGATCGTCGATGCCGCCGATACCGGAGAATGCCTGCTCCGGAACGTCGTCATACACACCGTCGCAAATACGGGTGAAGGCTTCGATGGTCTCGTCCGCCGGAACATAGGAGCCCGGACGACCAGTGAACTTTTCAGCGACGTAGAAGTTCTGGCCGAGGAACTGCTCGATCTTGCGAGCACGGTTCACAGTGGTCTTGTCTTCTTCGCCGAGTTCGTCGATACCAATCAGGGCGATGATGTCCTGCAGCTCCTTGTTACGCTGCAGAATCGCCTTGACACGGTTCGCGCAATCGTAGTGAGCCTGGCCCACGTAACGCGGATCAAGGATTCGCGAAGTGGAGCTCAACGGATCCACTGCCGGGTAGATACCCTTGGAAGCGATGTCACGGGAAAGCTCGGTGGTTGCATCCAAGTGGGCGAAGGTCGTTGCAGGAGCCGGGTCGGTGTAATCATCGGCCGGCACGTAGATGGCCTGCAGCGAGGTGATGGAGTGGCCGCGGGTCGAAGTGATTCGCTCCTGCAGGGCACCCATTTCGTCAGCCAGGTTCGGCTGGTAACCCACTGCGGACGGCATACGGCCGAGCAGGGTGGACACCTCAGAACCAGCTTGGGTGAAACGGAAGATGTTATCGATGAACAGCAGCACATCCTGGTTCTGCACGTCACGGAAGTACTCTGCCATGGTCAGTGCGGTCAGCGGCACGCGCAGACGGGTACCCGGCTGCTCATCCATCTGGCCGAAGACCAGTGCGGTCTTCTCAAGAACGCCAGCCTCGTCCATTTCGCCAATCAGATCGTTACCCTCACGGGTACGCTCGCCGACGCCTGCGAACACGGACACACCGCCGTGGTTCTGGGCGACTCGCTGGATCATTTCCTGAATAAGCACGGTCTTGCCGACGCCTGCGCCACCGAACAGACCAATCTTGCCGCCCTGCACGTACGGGGTCAGCAAATCGATGACCTTAATACCGGTTTCGAACATCTGGGTCTTGGATTCCAGCTGATCGAATGCCGGCGGATTGCGGTGGATAGGCCAACGCTCGGTAACCGTGATGGTCTCGTCATCCTTCTTGTTGAGGATGTTGCCGGACACGTCGAACACGTGGCCCTTGGTCACATCGCCAACAGGAACGGAGATCGGACCGCCGGTGTCAAGCACGGTGGCGCCACGAACGAGGCCGTCAGTCGGCTTCAGCGCCACGGTACGCACGGTGGAGTCGCCGAGGTGCTGTTCGACCTCAAGCGTAATCTTCTTCGTGGTTTCGCCCTCTTCGTTGGCGGTGTTGGTCAGCTCAACGGTAAGTGCGTTGTAAATGTCGGGCAGGTGGCCCACCGGGAATTCGACGTCGATAACCGAACCCTGGATACGCGTGACGCGTCCAGCGGTCGGCTCTGCAGCCGTCTCGGGAGCCGCTGTGGTCTGATTCTCAGCCATATGCGTTCCTACTCTTCCTTCTTATTCAGCGCGTCGGCGCTGCCGATGATTTCGGTAAGTTCCTGGGTAATCGAAGCCTGCCGCGAAGCGTTGAGCTTGCGGGTCAGGTCGTCGATCAGGCTGCGGGCATTGTCTGTAGCCGTATGCATGGCGTTCTGTCGGCTTGCAGTCTCGGATGCCGCCGCTGTGAGCAGGCATTCATGAATACGGGACTGGATGTACTTCGGCAGAATCGCGTCAAGCACTTCGTCGACGCTCGGCTCGAACGCATAAAGCGGGGTCGCGGCATCGGCATCGGATTCGGGCACAGGGCCGGAATCCTGCTGTTCCGGAAGTACGAGTTCAACGGGCAGCATACGCAGCACGCGCACCTTCTGAACAACCATATTCACGAATTCGGTGAACACGATGTAGAGTTCGGAAACTCCACCTTCGCTCGCCGGCTTCATGTAGGCGTCCATCAGGGCCTTCGAGATGGACTCTGCGACTTCCACGCCGGGCTGGTCGGTATCGCCTTCCCAAGTACCGGCAACATCACGATTGCGGTACTTGTAGTACGTCACACCGCGACGACCATACACATACAGTTCCGGCTGCTTGCCTGCCGCATCGAGGCGGGCCAGCAGCGATTCCGTTTCGCGGATGATCGAGGAGGTGTACGGCCCTGCCATACCACGATCCGAAGTGAGGGCGAGGACAGCCACACGAGGGTTGTCCTCGTCCTTTTTCACGATCGGATGGTCAATATGGGTATGGGCCACCAGCGCTTGCACGGCGTCGAAAATCGCATCGGTATACGGCTTCGCGTTCAAGGCGACGTCACGTGCCTTGGCGATGTGCGAAGACGCGATCATCTCCTGCGCGTTGAAGATTTTCTCCAACGACGCGGTGGAGGCGATCCTAGATTTCAATGCGAGTTGCGAGCCCATGGATCACTTCTCTCCTGCGACGATCTTTTCCTGCTCGACCGGAGTGGCGTTCTTGACGTCAGGCTTCTTCTCGACCAGCGGCTTGCCCGCGCTGGTCACGAAGGTCTCACGGAACGCTTCCACAGCCTTGTCGAGGGCGGCCTCGGTGTCGGCGGTGAAGTCTTCGGTCTCGCGGATGGTCTTGAGAATATCGGTGTTGTGGTCCAAGTAGTCCAGCATGGCCTTCTCGAACGGCAGCACGTCGTTCAGCGGCAGGTCATCCATCTTGCCATGGGTGCCGGCCCACACGGAGACGACTTCCTGTTCCATGGAATACGGGGAGAACTGCGGCTGCTTGAGCAGCTCGGTCAGGTGGGAGCCGCGGTTCAGCTGGGCCTTCGAAGCCGCATCCAAGTCGGATGCGAACATGGCGAAGGATTCCAGGGAACGGTACTGGGCCAAGGAGATCTTCAGCGTGCCGGAGACCTTCTTCAACGCCTTGGTCTGTGCCGCGCCACCGACTCGGGACACGGAGATACCGACGTCGACAGCCGGACGCTGGTTCGCGTTGAACAGGTCGGACTGCAGGAAGATCTGACCGTCGGTGATGGAAATCACGTTGGTCGGAATGTAAGCGGACACGTCGTTTGCCTTGGTTTCGACGATCGGCAGGCCGGTCATCGAACCGCCGCCGAGGTCATCGGAAACCTTGGCGCAACGTTCGAGCAGACGGGAGTGCAGGTAGAACACATCGCCCGGGTATGCCTCACGTCCCGGCGGGCGGCGCAGCAGCAGGGAAATCGAACGGTAAGCCTCAGCCTGCTTCGACAGATCGTCGAAGACGATGAGCACGTGCTTGCCGTTGTACATCCAGTGCTGTCCGATGGCGGAACCGGTGTACGGTGCGATGTACTTGAAGCCTGCGGAATCGGAAGCCGGTGAGGCCACGATGGTGGTGTACTCCATGGCACCGGATTCTTCGAGGGACTGCTTCACCGATGCGATGGTGGAGCCCTTCTGACCGATGGCCACGTAGATGCAACGCACCTGCTTCTTCGGGTCGCCGGATTCCCAGTTACGCTTCTGGTTGATGATCGTATCGATTGCGATAGCGGTCTTACCGGTCTGGCGGTCGCCAATGATAAGCTGGCGCTGGCCACGGCCGATAGGCGTCATTGCGTCGATGGCCTTCAGACCGGTGGACATTGGCTCGTCAACTGGATGACGATGCATAACGTCAGGTGCCTGGGCCTCGAGAATACGACGGCCTTCGGTCTTGATCTCGCCAAGACCATCAATCGGGTTGCCTAGCGGGTCCACGACGCGGCCAAGGTAGCCGTCGCCGACGGGCACGGAGAGCACTTCGCCGGTACGACGCACTTCCTGGCCTTCTTCGATACCTGCGAAGTCGCCGAGGATAACCACACCGATCTCGCGGGCGTCAAGGTTGAACGCCAGGCCAAGCGTGCCGTCTTCGAAGGTCAGCAGCTCATTGGCCATGCAACCAGGCAGTCCCGTCACGTGCGCAATGCCGTCGCCAGCAGTCGCGACATAACCGACCTCCTGGGTCGGGGTGTCCGACGGCTTGTACGACTCGACGAACTCATCGAGCGCCTTGCGTATCGTGGTGGGATCAATGGTAAGTTCTGCCATGATCACTCCTTATTGTTGTTTATAAATTCAGTCAAGTCTTGTTTCAGGCTTGTTCACCGTGCGGCGAACCGTCAGGCGGTTGCCTTCACCGTGCGCTGAAGATGCTGCAGCTGTGCGACCACCGTGTTGTCAGTGACCTCGTCGCCCACCTGGATGCGCATGCCACCCATGACGGTCGGATCGACCACAGAGTTGATGTGCACCGGATGGTCGGTCTTCGCCGTATAGATGGCGATGAGCTTTTCCACCTGCTCCTTGCTCAACGGCGTTGCCGTGGTAACAGTGACCATCGATTCGCCCATATGTCGGGAGAACTTGTTGATCAGCCACTGAATGGTCTGCAGGTAGCGACGATTGCGCAGATTGCAGGTCGCGTGCTCAGCCAGACGCTTGGTCACCTTGGTGAAATCCGCGTCACCAATCAAGCTGTACAGCAGCTTGATACGGGCTTCGCTGGAAACGGTTGCGTCATACAGCTTGGTGCGCACGACCGGAAGGTTGAGCAGTGCGGAATGCAACTCGGCAAGCTCGACGGAGACCTGCAAAGTCGTATTGGTGTGGTCCGCGTAGTACATCATGCCGTCAACGCCGAAATCCTCAACGGCATTGGCGATATCGGACACGCGGCTCCAACGACGGGACACCAGATCGGACATGATCTCCATCACCAGTGGATGGGCTTGACTCCCGATCAGGGTCTTGACTACCGCAACCTTGTCTTCGACTGGGCGCGACGGGTCGGTGAGGGCACGTTCAAGCTGGATGTTGTGGTCAAGCGCGCCGGTAATCGTGAACAGCTCGTTCCCGATACGCCATGCGTCCTCACCGCTGTTACACAGCTTGGGGGCCAGCGAGTCACGCGAAACGCGATCTGCGATACGCGATGCTTCTCCTCGCATTGGTCACCTCCCTTTCTTGAAGGTTTCGATCACTTCTTGTCGCTGTCCATGTCGGCGATCATCTGGTCGATCATCGACGACTGCACATCGTCATTCTCGAGCTTGCTACCCAGGATCTTGCCGGCCAATGCCGTTGCCAGCACGCCGACTTCACCCTTGAGGCTCACCAGAGCCTGCTGCTGCTGCGATTCGATGGAACGCTGGGCAGTAGCGGTGATCTGCGCCGCATCGCTTTCGGCACGGGTACGTGCGTCCGCGATGATGTGCGATGCCTCCGTACGTGCGTCGTCACGGATCTTGGATGCATCGACGCGCGCCTTGCTCAGCTGAGCCTCATACTTCGCTTTGGCTTCATCGGCATCTTTCTGGGCCTGTTCGGCCTTGGCGATGCCACCTTCGATCTTGGCAGCGCGCTCATCGAACACGGCCTGGAACTTCGGCAGGAAGAACTTGTAGAAGAACACGGCGACGATGATCAGAATGACCAACGACCAGAAAATGTCGTAGCTTTTCGGAAGGAACAATTCCATTTCGCTAGCTGCGGTCACCATAGTGTCTTCCTCCTTTCATGTTCGTTTGCGTCTTCGGTGTTACCTTGAATCAAGTCTTACTTGATGAAGGCGAGCACGAAGCCGAGCAGTGCCAGCACCTCAACGAATGCCAGACCCAGGAACATGAGGGTCTGCAGACGGCTGCCGAGCTCAGGCTGGCGAGCGGTGCCTTCGATGGTCTTGCCGATCAGGATGCCCAGACCGATGCCAGGGCCGATGGCGGCGAGGCCGTAGCCAACGACGTTCAGGTTGCCGGCAACCTCAGCGAGGGTAACGATATCCATGATTGTTTCCTTTCTGGTTATTGCTTGACAAGAAGCAACAATTAAAAAGCCGGCGGTCAGTCGATCTCCGGATAGCTCATGTTGATGTATGCGGTGGTCAGAATGGCGAAGATGTAAGCCTGCAGGCAAGCGACCAGCGCCTCGAACAGGAACATGAACATGCCAGCTGCGAAGGTGACGACGCCGAATGGCATAAACACCTTGTTCACCACATCAATGAGGAAGTACTGCGTGGCCGAAAGGCACAGCGCAAGAATCAAGTGGCCCGAAACCATGTTGGCGAACAGTCGGATCGTCAACGAGAATGGGCGAATAATCAGCAGCTCAAGCAGCTGAATCGGGGACAGCAGAATGTAGATCGGGGCCGGAACGCCCTTCGGGAAGATCTCATCCCTCAGGAAGTGGCCGAGACCCTTTTCACGAATGCCTGCAATCCAGTATTGGCAGAAGCACCACATGGCGAATACCAGCGGCAGCGTAATCGTTGCGCTTGCCGCGATATTGAAGCCTGGGATGATGCCACACAGATTGAAGACCAGCAACGTGCAGAACACGGTGGTGATCATCGGCACGTAACGCTTGCCGCGCAGCTCGCCCATCACCTGATAGACGATGTTGTCGCGGACGAATTCGATCAACCATTCGACTGCTCCCTGCCAACGGCTGGGGATGAGCTTTGCACGGCTTGCCGTAATTCCGAGAACCAGCAGCATGATGACGGTCGCAAGAATGCGAACGAGGATGATGCGGTTAATGGCGAACGGCGTGCCCTGAAAAACGAACGGATCGGGAAGGAAGTCATCGATACTGGGCATCTCGGGACCATCAGCGATGGTCAGCATGCCCTTCCCCAATGCACCAATCATTCACGCCTCCTGCTCTTGTGTCAGCTGTTAGTTTAGCCCAACAACCGAGTCGAATGTGACGTTCTGGTTACTTAACCAAAGCGTACTTCGAAGTATGCATCGACGCGACCGGAGTCCCGTGCGACGCATTCGACTCCGAATGGCTGGATAGGATTATTAGCCCGTGTCTAGACAACGTCCACACACTTGGAGTTTTCCTTACGGCCATTTAGTTTTTCCGGCGTTTCGCTTCAAGCTGGACTAACTAGACACGGCTCTGTGATTCGTCGGATAGTCGACGTTATCCAGCATACCGCATGTTTTCAGTAAAACGTTTCACCATATCTATCGAGTGTCGGAGATCTTTTAGACCAATTCAGCCAACACCGATAAATCACAGACGAATGCGATTGATACAAACAAAAAAGATGCACACAATCACGCGATTCGTATCACGCGGATTATCTGCATCTTCAGCACATCGACGGCTTCCGCAATGTTACGGAAGGGACCTTGGATTCAGTCGTGGATCACGCCGTAGCCGTCGCGCACGAACGGCGCGAACGCATCGACACGCGGCGAACCCGGCTGATGGCGAATCGAACGATCCGTGCCAAGACGCTTCTGCGCACGAAGCTGCGGAACCTCGCTCAAATCGTATGGCGTGGTCTGATACACCCAATTCAGCCAATTACGCCACAACAGATTCGCGTGGGCACGCCACGCGAACACCGGCTCAAGCTGTGGATCGTCATGCGGGAAGTAGTTTTCGGGGAACGGCACGTTCGTCATCCCCTTCTTCATATCGCGCTCATACTCCTCGGCCAAGGTGTACTTGCCGTACTCCCAATGGCCAAGCGCGAACACCTCCGAAAAATCGCGGGTGGCGATCAGACCAGGACCGGTTTTTGGCCCCCACGTAAGCACCTGCAATTCGGGATTGCGGGCGACATCACCTTCGTTCACCCCCGCAAGGCGAGAATGCGGCTGCAGGCAAATCTCATCGAAACCGTTCGTCAGGAAGCAGTATTCATCCTGCAAATACTGTGGAAACACACCGAAAATCTTCTCCGGAAGATTCTCTTTACGCACGTTATAGCGGTAATTGAGCGCACCCATCGCACCCCAGCACAAATACATGGTGGAGAACACATGCGTGGAAGCCCAGTCGAGAATCTTCTTGAACTCATCCCAATAATCGACCTGTTCGAAATCAAGATGCTCGACGGGAGCACCCGTCACCACGAAACCGTCGTAATAATTGTCTTGGAACGCGTCGAGTGTTTCATAAAACTTTACTAAATGGTCGGCGCTCACATGCGTACCCTCATGCGTGGAGGTCTTCATGAAATCGATCTCCACCTGCAGCGGACTCTTCGAGATCAGGCGCAGCAGCTGTGTTTCCGTTTCAACCTTCTTCGGCATGAGATTCAGGATCACCAGCTTGAGCGGGCGCACACGCTGACGCTCCGCTTCGGGCTTTTCTAGCGCGAAAATGCGCTCGGAGTCGAGAATGTCTCTGGCCGGAAGGCCGCTGGGAATCTTGATAGGCATGCTTCTATTATGGTGCGGAGTCGGATATGGCGCACTCCCCTGCGCCGGCGATCGGTCGAAACAGGTATAGGAAAAATGGATAACGCGCTATTTGTGACGCTATTTCACACGGTCGAACGAGTACGACACGCCGATTTGACATATTTGAAAGTAATCGTAAAGTTAATAGAGCTGTCTTGAAGACAAGCCGACGCGGGGTGGAGCAGCTCGGTAGCTCGCTGGG
>UMKG01035091.1_pt1 | contig 23784 bp, 20 predicted proteins | sample 1966261 | NCBI WGS metagenome assembly UMKG01 (sample SAMEA4836169, study PRJEB28245) | human gut metagenome | biome: gut microbiome; material: fecal sample | place: Denmark | collected 2008 | reverse complement strand
ATCGCAGTCATAAATTTTATTTTTGATTGTGGATTTAGTGGTGAGAAGGCGGGAGGGATACCCGCCTTCTTTTTCTACTCTTATCCCGTTCCCGAATTCATAACTCCACTAAATCCAGTTTACTATCGAAATCGTAGCAATCGACAAGGAGGTGCTTGACGCAATGTTCGAGCGCATGACCTACCTTCACAAAATCATATTCACCCTCTTTGAGAAAATCCGTAACAAAAATTCCGGCGACTGGCTTTCGTTGGAAGAAACGTGCAGGATTCTTAATATCTCCGAGAGAAAAGTTCGTAACTTGCAATCCGGCGGCAGAATCGGTTTTGTCAGATATGGCAAGAAATGCAAATACAAAGCCGATGATGTATATGCCATAGTGCTGAAAGGAGGTGTCGGTGATTGAGTGAAAGAATATATACCCAGAAAGACGAGGCTGTAAGATTGTTTTTCAACCAATGCAAGCTCTCACTTGACATGGCGGAACAGCTTGTGACAGAACACACACCAATGCTGATGAATCGGCGTTTTATCACCGATGCCCAGCTTTCCGAGAACCTGAACATCTCCAGAAGGACACTTCAGGATTACCGAGACAGAGGTATAATCCCGTTTTACCGTCTGGACGGCAAAATTCTTTATGACGAAGCCGATATAGATAAGTTCCTTTCGGAACGCTACCGACCTAAATACGAGGACTGACCTCGGTATGACAAAGGCGGCAACAGGGAATGAATACTCCGTTGCCGCCTTTAATTGTAATCTACTTTATCAGATTCAGCCCAGACGCACACTGTTGAACTTGGTTCGCATAACCTCCCTATCCTCCGATATGGTATTGTTCAACATTTTCGCGTATATCTGCGTGGTTGTGATGTCGCTATGCCCCAGCATTTTTGAAATGGTTTCAAGGGGAACGTGATTATTGAGCGACATAGTTGCGAAGGTATGGCGGCCTATGTGCGATGTGAGATGCTTGGGAATTTTTGCCAGATCAGCTATCTCTTTGAGATAGGCGTTGACTTTTGGTTCGACATGACCGGTAATACCACCCCTTTGGCAAGCATTATCGGGTGTGTCATATACTTTCGCATTATCTCCTGCGGTATGTCGAGCAGGGGTATGACGCTGAGTTCTTCGGTTTTCTCGCGTCTTTTGCGAATCCACATCTTGCCGTCGCTGTCGGTAGATATATCCGAGGGTTTGAGATTGTGGACATCTATGAACGCAAGCCCCGTGAAGCAGCAGAACACGAAGGTATCCCGGACACTTTCCAGACGCGGAAACGCCTTTATGTCGAGAGCCATTATACGTTGCAACTCCGGCTCCGTAAGGAAACAACGCTCTGCTTTGGTACGCTTGAAACGCTTGCCGGCAAACGGGTCGTCGCTTATCCACTTGTTTGCGATGGCATACTGTATCACGTTCTTCAGGTATCGGAGATAGCGCACGGTGGTGTTGTTGGCACATTCCTTGCTCATGCGAAGAAAATGCTCGAAGTCCTGAACGAAACCTGCCGTAACATCTTTTACAGGAATATCCTTCTCGCCACGGTTGAGCGTCATGAACTCTTAGAGATAAGTCACGCAACGCTCCCAGCGGCTGAACGTGGCATATCCTATGTCGCCGCGCTCATATTCCTCGCGGCGTTTGATGTTGGTCTCACGGAACACGTCACAGAGCATCTTGGGCTTCTCCACCATCCCGAAATAATGGTTTTTCATTATCTGCGGATTGATGAACTGCCCTTCGTTTATCAGGCGGTTGTGTATTTCGTAGAAACGGGAGCGTACCATTTCAAGATACTTGTTAAGCTCGATGTCACGACGGGAGCGGCCGTTGCCTCTCTGGGCGCGCTGGTCCCATACCGACGGATTGACCTTGCGGCCGATTGTAAACTCCATCTTCTGCCCCTCGGTCGTGATGCGGGCATAGAGCGGATACTCTCCGCTTCCTGCGGAGCGTGGCTTTCTCGGAAAGAAAGTCAGGGTGAAAAAAGAATCTTTCATAAAGTTTGCGGATTTAATGGTTATATATAATCATTTTTTGCCGGATATGCAACCCGCACAGACCAATATGAAGATACCAAACGCGACAGACAGAAGCCGGTCCCAATCGTGAGTCATTATTTATCCTGCAACTCACGGAATAGCTCGGAAGATAAGCGACAAATCCGCTTAAAGCAGCCCTAATCCGGCTTAATCGGGCTTTAATTCTTAAATGAAGTTAAAAATCAGAGACCGGTCTCCGAAAGTGGGGCCGAAAAGTGGAGCCTCGAACCCTGAGCCTCTGCAAACTTGACGGCATAACGCCGCAAAACGCTGATTGGCAGGCGACTCACTCGCTGAATTTTCAATCGTGAGTCATTTGCCTCACGATTGGGGTGACTCACGCATTACTCACGCTTATGCTCCGAAAACCGCTGTATTATGCCGGATGGGGCAAAAACAAAAACGCTGGAAATCAAGTGATTTTCAGCGTTTTGCGGTGGAAGTTCGGACTTCTTAGTGATCCGCCTGGAGCCGGATAATATCGTCGTAACTAAGTTGTTTTCAGGATATTGTAATGCCGCACTATCCGTTGTTCACGAATCGCACACGGCACTATTTCAATGTTCTTACCCATTGTTTCCATTGGGTATTACAAAGTTAATGAAAATTTTTTATTATAGACTTATATTACCCGAAATAGCAATCTCATATCTAAGCAAGAATATAAAATTACCCAATAAGAATTCAGTAACCACACAAAAAGTTGCAGCGATTATTAACTAATGACTAATAACTGTTAAATTATACTGGGGAACCTTTCTGCATTAATTCAGAACGGTGTTTTTCATATTCTTCCTCAGAAAAACTTTCTGATGTACTCTTTGAATGCATTAACACTCGCAAATTCTCTTCAAATAAAATTTCTTGGCGAGACATTTGAGAGTCGAAATATGTCGGAGTATAGAAACGATCAATCTCTGTCTGCTTCAAATTTTTATAACCAAGGGACAATGCTATCTCAGATAATAAATCAAGTAAGAAAGCATTGTTATTTTGGAAATGTGGAGACTGAGCATTTAAACTATCAAGGTATTCACGCCAAGCTTGTCTAACTTTATGATTATCTTGGAAAACCACATCTATGTATTTAACGCATCAACCCATTCTCGTGTAATTGGATTTGCCTTACGATTTGCCATTAAGGTAAGAAATAATTGAAGTTGAGCATCTCGCCTGGCTTTACGATTTTGATATTTAATGCCGCCAAACCATATAATAATTGGAATTATTGCAACCTATAATTAACTGAATTGTTTCTGAAGTCATATAAATTCATTTTTATTTATTTCTGAAAAAGTCTTCTCTTTGACGATAAATTCTATCCATCAAGAACTTTACCATCATATGCTCACTCTCATTTGAACAATTCATCATTAATGCTTCTGTTTCATGCATTAATTTTGAATATTCCATTTCAGCTTGGGACAAACTAAATTTACTCATTGCGAGTTTTTCCAATTTATTGGATATTCGTTCATATTCAATCGCTGCCATTGACACTGATTTTGCCGAGGGACGACGATTTTCATGCATCATCATTTCCATCATCATTCTTAAATCAGATATTTGAGACCGAACGACATCAAGAGATAACAACTCCTTATTATTATTGTCCAAATTAGGCATAAGTGCCGGTGAACTTAAAGCCATTAGTTTAACTATTGAATTTATGTTGCCCGCTTCTGTTTCTGCTCCCTTAGTAGCATTAATAGCCTCGCATAATTTATTTTGAGTTTCAATAACCTCATGATAGCGCATATCCTTAGAGTACTCCAAATATCTTAAGGGCGCAATATCGAAAATTTTAGGGGTACCTTTCTCTTGAATTAAAACGACTGGCTTATCAAAAGCCTGTCTAATACCTAATTCAAATAGAACATTTGGATTTCTCGTGCTTAAATCGCATATTGCAATAGGTGCATCTATTAGTTTTTTAAGAATATCCAAATGAATTAAGTTTGTCTCTTTTACTTCATCTGCTCTCGTTGCTGTATAATCCGTTTTAGCAACAGCCGGTTTTATAATGTCATTATATACATGTGCAAAGTGATTAGGTTCGTAGCCCTCACACTCAGCAATAGGCATAATTACAAAGCAATCCTTATTTTCTTTTTTGACATTTTTATTATAATTCCTTTGTTTAAAACTTATTGATTGAGACTATATTTATTGTCAGATCTCTCCATTCAACTCCTACTTGTTGGTCGTTGGTAATGACAAGCAAGTTGTCGCAATGTAGTTCTTCGGCGGCTTCGACGAGGGCGTCGAGTTCACGTTTGCGGGTTTTCTCGGATGTCATGTCGTAGCAGACTTGGATTAGTTGCTCTACTTTCGTGCCTTTACGGGTGACGAAATCTATCTCTTTATCGTTGCGGGTATTGTAATAGAATAGCGTTTGACCGGGGATATAGCCACGACGCAGGAGTTCTACAAAGACTTGGTTTTCCAATAAGCGACCGAGGTTTTCACTGAGATTGAACGCTGTGCTTTGCACAAAACCGTTGTCAACGATATATACCTTTTTCGGAGCCTTGTTCATCAGTTTCAGCTTATTGTTGAAGCGTGGCAAATAGAAGAACAGGTAAGGTTCGTTGAGATAGTCGCAGAATTTTTTTGTCGTTGCCACACTTGACAGACCCAATTCTCCGGCAAGCTCATTGGCCGAAATCGGATTGCAGAAATTCGACAACAGATAGGTGGCAAGATTATATAGGTCGGTCGTATTCCTTACATTATGGCGTTGGGCGACATCTTTCAGCAAAATTGAATCAAACAGCGTGGAGAGATAACTCTTGGTGATGCTACGAGCTGGGATTGTTTCAGGATACCCACCGTTTCGCATATAGTCATCAGCCAACACTACTGCCTGTGCAGCCTGTTCTTCGCGGTCCGGGCTGATGTTTTTCCACCTCATGGTTTCATCAAGGCTGAAAGGCAACATCTCAATCTGGAGATAACGCCCTGTCAGCACTGTTGCCATTTCACTGCTCAACATATTGGCATTGCTTCCAGTGATTATCAGATTTTTTCCCCGGCGATATAGCTTACTTACCCACAAATCCCAATCCGGAAGGTTCTGAATCTCATCAAGCAGCATAAAATCATAATTGGGATAGACATCATCAAGAGCCGACATTGCCATATCCTCGTCCCATTTTTCAAGCAACTGATTATCGTCAAAATTAAGATAGGCAAAATTCTTGCCTTGCAGCATCAACAGGGCAAAAACAGATTTTCCTACACGTCTGGGACCGGTTATAAGCTTGATAAGCTGGTTCTGCAAAAGTTCGTCAGCGTCATACTTGGTATGGCGTTGCTGATAAGGGCGCGACAACAGTTCGTCGCGCTCCGCCCGCTGATTGAGTATCGTTGTTTTCATTACAGTCTGCTTTAGACTGCAAATATAGCGAATTTTATTCAATTAAATCACTGTACTGAATAAAATAAGGCTTTTTTATTCAACGCACTTTATGTGATTGGCCATAAAACAAAAATAGCGTGCTAATCATAGTCCAAAAGTGAAGGCTCTGGTAAACCTATGTAAGAGGATGTGACAGCACGCTATGCTTGTGCATAGCATAGCTTTCACGCATTTGCTCTTACAAGTTCCAATGTACCAGATTTTCACTTAAACAAGATGCGATGTTATGTTATGGATATCGTGATATACGATTGGCTCTCCAATCGCTATTCTTTACGATTTTGCGTTGCAAAGTTACGCATTTTTTCTGAGGTTGTCAAGTTTCGGTTTCTCCGTTACGATTGATACCATGTTTTTTACGGAGTTGAATGAGGTGCCTTTCAGATATACCGAGGAGTTTTGCCGCACCTCTCCAAGTTCCGGCTCTAAGGAAGGCTTTGATTATTCTTTCCTTCACAGCCTTTGGATTACGGTGCGTAAGCTCCTCAACAGTATCCGGCATCGCGTATTCAAACTTGATGTCAGTTGCAGTGATAACATCTTCGGCAACGAGAAAGGCGGTGTGAAGAACCTTATCTTTTAATTCCCGGATATTGCCCGGCCACGGATGAAGTTTCAACGCCTTTATTGCTGATGCGTCAAGATGTTTTTTCGGGAGCTGTCTTTGGCGTGCATATAATGTAAGGAAATAATCTGAGATTGCGGGGATGTCTTCAGTCATTTCTCTAAGAGGCGGTACAGTTATGCTCGTCTGTCGCAGTATGAAGAAGAGATTGTCACGGAACGTTTCATCGGCTACCATTTTCAACAAAGAAGGGTTGGCAGTACAGATGATGCGCACATCGGGGTGTTCCTGTTCCAAAATGTGCAGAAGTACCGATTGTTTCTCGAAAGTGAGCAACTGGATGTTCTTAATCACCAGTGTGTCGCCCTTTGCCTCTTGAAAGTAGCCCTCAATGCGGTTATACGTCTCGCTGCGGTCAGATTTCGGGTTATGTCTGCCGACAAGTGCCGCTCCACCGGCTTCCAAGACGATCAGAGGTTTCTGCATTCTGGAGCTTTGAAGATAGATTTGCCGTGCAATCTGCTCCTTGCCCATACCGCTTTCGCCGAAGATTATGCAGTTGGCGTTTGTAGCGGACACTCTTCTGATGGACTGTTCAATCTCAAGGAAGGCTTTACTCCGGCGTGGAATGAGTGAGTTGCCGAGCTGAAGCATGACATTCTCCGGCTTCGCATACTTGCTGACGGTTTCTTTAAGCTGCTTGTCAATCGCGGCTCGCTGAATTACGTTGACAGCACCACCATCGCTCAACACGTCAAGCAAGTCAGGACCGTTTAGGTTGTTTACTATGGCAGTAACAGGAAAAGAGAATCCTTCTCCCTTCTGCCAGTTTACTAACTCTTTTGCGGAACCATCAGGCAGTTTATGGTCTGCCACGATAACCGCACCCGGCGGCAATTTTGCCACCTCCTCTTTTGCAGCCTCCATATTCTCGACAGCAATCGGCTCATATCCGGCTCGCGTGAGCAAGCCTGACATAAGCCGATGGTCGGATTCGGAGGCATCGACAATAAGAACCTTATTCATATTAGTTAATTAATAAAGTAGTAAAAATACCATATTTTATGTGTCATGTAACAAGTTGTCCCATTGAAGCTATGGATTAGTTCTTTTGATTTTTGAAAACAAAATAATTCCTACTATAAATGTCAACGTCTCCGATAATGGCATGGCAAGCCATATCCCTGAAATACCGATTAGCTTTGGTAACAATATAAAAGCAGGTATTAGCAACAAGAATCCTCGGAGAAACATCAAGGTAAGAGCTGGTTTCATTAACTCAAGACTTTGAAAATATCCGACGATGCACACATTGAACATGAAGAACAATATGCCGACGGCAAAATACGGGAACCCATTGATGGCAATCGGGGCTGCCGGATCTGTTTCTCCCACAAAAAAGTGGACAAGTATTTTTGGCAGGAACAAAAAAACAAGCGTCAGAAAAACTCCTGCGGTAAGAGCCGTAGCGAACAGCAAACGCCTGATTTTATATACCCTGTCAAGATTATGTGCGAAATGGTTATAGCTGATTATAGGCTGCGCCGACTGTATGACGGCGTTGGCTATCATAAATATGAAAGGTGTGTAATAACAGGCAATACCGAAAGCCCCAACTCCGTTGTCGCCGAGATAACGCATAAACACATAGTTGCCTATAAATGCAAGAATGGCAAGCATCAGTTCCCCCAAGAGACTTGACGAGCCTATTCTACATTGATATACAATGCTTTTAACGACATCCTTGATATGGTTTTCAAGAATAGGCCTCAATTTGAATTTGAGTTGCCGCGCATAAAAAAGTATATATACTGCCGCAATCATACCTCCGGTTATTATGGCGATACTTGTGGAAAGGGCCACGCCCGAAAGTCCCCGCTTGAACACATATATCATAAGCCAGTCTCCCCCTAAGGTCATGATGGCAGTAATTATATTGCACCACATTGCAATCTTTGGCGCGCCGTCAAGTCGGATTATAAACAGACCTATCGCGCTCCACATCTGAAACACGAAACAAGGCATGACAAAAATAAGATAATCTCGTACCATTGGCATAAGATGGTCGGATGCGCCAAAAAGCCTTGCGGTAGGTGCGGGGAAGAAAATCACGAGTATAGATACCGATACCGTAATCAATGTTGCGAAAGAGAACGCGACTGCAACATGAAACCGTGCCTTCTCCGGTTCGGAACTGGCAAGCATCGAGGAGGAAACGACGGAGCATCCGGCTCCGAACATAAGACCGAGACCGGAAAACACCATCCATAATGGGACAGTGATGTTTACAGCTCCAAGCCCGTCGCTGCCTATTCCGTGTCCTACAAACGCTCCGTTAATGGCTGTGACCGCAGCCATACTCAATAATCCGAAAAGAGTAGGAAAAAACAATTTGAAGAACAACCTTGTGATGTTGTCCTTCCCTAAATCCATTGCTTGTGATTCTGCTTTGTTCATTGTCGTTTTTATCCTTATTTTTTCAGTCTGCAAAATTATAAAAGCTCTTTTGGATAGGCGTTTACATTTTATTGCCGTGTTGGGTGTTTTTCGTGACACTTAAAATTTCCATGTTCATTTTATTGCGGTGTTAGGTACTTATCGTGAATTAGGGTCTCCATTCCGTTCTTATTGATTAATTTTGCACCAAAGAAATAAATGATGGACGATAGAAACTCAAAACCGACTGGAACAATGGAAGAATGTTCGCTCAATATTTCCGACATGAAGGAATATTGCGGCCGTCGTTTTGAGATAAGGGGATGCGCCATCCTCTTTGTGGAAAGCGGTTTTGCCACCTGCAAAATCAACTATCAGCGTTTTTCCATGCGGAAAGGGTATCTCGGTATCCTGTTTTATGACGATATGGTGCATTTTGAGCGTGTTTCCTCGACATTCAAATGTATCGTCATAATGGTGCCGTACAACCTTGTGGAAGAACCAATATATAAGGTGACTACAAGCGGATTATGGAATTTCATCTACAAATGCCCTGTTTTCCCTCTCAACGACAAGCAGCTTTTCCAGATCAGGGCATGGTGGCAACAGGTAGCGTGGGTGACAACCAATGTGATTGACACCTATAAGCTTGAGGTTCTGAAGAATAATATCCATAACCTTCTCATGGTCATAAATTCAGAACTCAGTATAGTCGATAGCAGTGTATCAAGCATAGAGGATAACCGCTCTCGTATGCTCGTCACCAACTTTCTTGAACTCGTGGCAAAGCACCACCTCGATTACAGGGATGTCGGTTTTTATGCCGAAAAGCTGTGTATCTCTGCGTCATATCTGTATAAAAACACTTTCAGTGTCTTGGGCGCATCTCCAAAAGCACTTATTGACAGACAGGTATTGGCAGCGATAAAGAACTATCTTATGAATACGGACCTTACGGACAAGACAATAGCCTCACAGCTCCATTTCAAGGACCCTTCTTATATGTGCCGTTTCTTCAAACGGATGGAAGGTATGTCGCCGCAAGAATACCGTAATAAAATGAATAACTAAATATTTCCCACCATGGATAAAATCATACTTACCGGCGACCGCCCAACCGGTCGTCTCCACCTCGGACACTATGTCGGCTCCCTGAAACGCCGTGTAGAACTTCAGAATTCAGGGGAGTTTGACAAGGTGTATATCATGATTGCCGATGCACAGGCATTGACAGACAATGCAGACAATCCTGAAAAGGTACGCCAGAACATCATCGAGGTGGCCCTTGACTATCTCTCGTGCGGACTTGATCCGGCAAAAAGCACAATCTTCATCCAGTCACAGATTCCCGAACTTTGTGAGCTGTCGTTCTATTACATGAATCTTGTGACGGTATCACGTCTTCAGCGCAATCCAACGGTAAAGACCGAAATCAAGATGCGTAACTTCGAGGCAAATATTCCTGTCGGCTTTTTCACATACCCCATAAGTCAGGCAGCGGATATAACCGCTTTCAATGCCACTACCGTACCCGCCGGAGAGGATCAGGAGCCTATGATTGAACAGGCGCGTGAGATAGTGCGACGGTTCAACAACATTTATGGCGATACACTCGTGGAGCCGGAGATACTCCTTCCCGACAATGCGGCCTGTCTCCGTCTGCCCGGTACCGATGGCAAGGCGAAGATGAGCAAGTCGCTGGGCAACTGCATCTATCTTTCGGATTCCGAGAGCGATATAAGCAAGCGGGTAAAGACGATGTACACAGACCCCGACCATCTGCACGTGTCAGATCCCGGAAAAATAGAGGGCAATACTGTCTTCACCTATCTGGATGCTTTCTGCCGTGCTGAGCATTTCGCAGCGTATCTGTCCGATTATTCCTGTCTTGATGAACTTAAAGCCCATTATCAGCGAGGCGGACTCGGTGATGTGAAAGTGAAGAAACTCCTTGATGCAATATTGCAGGAGGAACTGGCTCCTATACGCGACCGCCGCAAAGAGTTTGAAAAGGATATTCCCGCTGTCTTCGATATGCTGAAGAAAGGCAGTGAGGAAGCACGCGAGGTTGCGGCTGCAACTCTTGACAGAGTACGTCATGCCATGCGGATAGACTATTTTAAAGATTCAAGCCTTTGCTAACTCCATGAATAGCAGCGAACATATAATCAATTTTCTTAACGAACACAATATTGTCTATCAGTGCTACCGCCATAAACCGATATATACCCTTGATGATGGTTTGGAAATCACTGAGGCAATCGGAATCAAGCCCTGTAAATGTCTTTTGTTAGTAAATCGACAGCATAAGCATTATATGCTCTTGACACAAGGAGATACGGATGTGAATCTACATCTTTTAGCTGGCCTCATTCACAGTTCACGTCTATCATTTGCAACTGCTGATGCTCTTGATACGCTACTTCATACCATTCCCGGTGCAGTAAGTCCATTAGGATTGATATTTGACACTGAACAACTTGCAGGATTAATCATAGATGAAAAAATTTTACAATGCGATAAAATAATGTTGGCTCCATGTGTGAACGACAAGAGCATTATTATGAAAACGCATGATTTTATAAATATTTTTCTTCCGACATCTAAACATTCAAATTATCAAATTATTAAACACGTAAATCACATATGAGACAATATACTATCTCATATGTGATTTACGACAAATTTCTTATAACCTTTTCTCTATTATAGCTTTATACCGCTCGAAGTGGTCTGCCAACACGTTGTTGACATACGATTTGATAGAGCAAGACGAATCACACTCATAAGAGATTATGCGCTTGATTTTCCGGATGAAATCCGGATCAATCTCAACCATAAGAAAACGATGACGTGGACGAAGATATGTTGTATCTGATACAAACCGTTCTCTGTAATCTTCTATGGCATCATCGGAAACTGCAGAGGGCATCAGCGGCGATTCCGTCTGCACTCCTACAGAATCAGTGGCTGATTGGGGATTGCAGTTCTTAGGTTCTGCGGTGTTGTGCTTAAGCGTTGCCAGTCCGGAAGGCTCTTCACGGAATGATCTTATAAATTCATCAGGGTCGATGTCGGATTCATATACTTTCGTCATATAATATGGTTTGATAAATGAAGTTAGTAATATGGCATAGCATTGGCCGTCAGCGTATCTTCCGACGCGGAGACCGGGGCTATCGGTACAACAAACTATGCGAATTAGGATACAGCTATCTCTGTCGCTCGTGGCGACCTTCCTCTGCTGTCAGGAGGGCATAGGCTAAGTGAGCCGGAAAGAGTTTTGCAGTCAGCCATTTCTGTTAATTAGCGGATTGTGGGTTAAGTGGTGGTGTTCCTTCAATAGCCAAGTAGCTTAATAGCTATTAACTAAAGATGAAAATCAGTTGATAAAATACTTTTTCAACCTTTTTATCAGTTTATTGATTTGAAAATAAATCAGTTTCATTCAGTCAGCAGTTCTGATATGACATAAAAAGATTGAACTCTACGGAAGGAAACAGAAATAATCTCAGATATATACTGATGTCAAGATTTCAAATGTACTCTTTGCAGATTGATAACCAGTGTTGCAGTTCATCGGATAGTTCCGTAATAATATAAGTAATTCGAACTCCTTGAAGGCCGTCCTAATTGTCAATCTCTATATAAAGATACAAAACAAAATCCATTCTGTCAAGTCCTAAAAATTTACAATATACCGGGATAGTCGCGATTTGCGTCCGGATTTCATCATTTTTCCCCGGATTTCCCGAAAACCGGGCTAAAATTTTAACATTCCGGCATCCATATTTTTTCTCACAGCCTCTTGCATGGCATTAGAATCAGGCGTGAAGTGCCGAAATTTTTTCTCGCCGTTTGGATTTGCGCAAAAATTTTCGTAACTTTATATAAGCACCGAGGGTTTTAACGCCCTCCGCAGGTATGGAGCAGTCAGGCGTACTGTTATAGTACACCCTAAATGGCAAACCGGGCCGCCATTAAGGATTTAACCTACTGTTTCATAATATGAAGGATGTACACGTGTACATAGCAAGGTGTCTTTTGGGTTCCCCAAAAGGTTTCGGGTAACTTACGTTCCCACGAAACAACCTTGCTATGTGGAGGCTGTCCTCCGAAGTCGGACATCCCAAATCTAAACCTGCGGTTGGCATAGGTCTCTTGATGCGCACACCACTTAATCCACACTTTTATGACAAATCTATTTTGTAAAGGCGGCCGACCGCCGGTTGCCAATAAGTGCAGCCACCATGTCAAAGTCAGCTTTGACGACCTCGAATGGGATGCCCTCACACGGATGATGGAGAAAGCCGACGAAACAGTCAGGGCGACTTTCATCAAGCGGCTCGTATTCGGAAAGCCTTTCAAGGTTCTCACCACCGACCGCTCACTTGCCGTTTACTGCGCCAAACTCTCTGAATTTTTCGCACAGTACCGCACTGTCGGGGTTAACTATGACCTCGTTGTGAAAGAGCTTCGCGCCAATTTCACCGAGCAAAAAGCCATGACGCTTCTCTACAAGCTGGAGAAAGCCACAATAGAGATGGCAAAAATCACGGCTGATGTAAGGGCCATGTCGCTGCAATTCGATGAACAATGGTCGCTAAAATCTCGATAGGATCATCGCTCTACGGCGCGCTGTCATACAACGGGGAGAAGATGAATAAGGAGGAGGGGCGCGTTTTGGGAGCGAACAAAATAATTCTCCCGGCAGACGGGCAGATAGACATAGCCCGCATGGTGGAGAATTTCAACGCCTTCATGCCCAAGACCGGCAAGACCAAAAAGCCGGTTCTACACATCTCGCTCAATCCTCACCCCGACGACAGACTGACGGAGCAGCAGTATGAAATCCTCGCCCGCGAGTATCTGGAAAAACTCGGCTTCGGAGAGCAGCCCTATGTAATTTATAAGCACATGGACATCGACCGACACCATATCCATATAGTGACCGTCAATGTCAACGAGCAGGGCAAGCGGCTCAATCAGGATTTTCTTTTCCGACGCAGCAAGAAGATTACCACCGAGATGGAGGAAAAATACAATCTCCACAAGGCGCAGCGCGAGAAAATCACTCCCGATACACCGATTAAAAAGGTTGACCCTTCGGGCGACATCAAGCGTCAGGTTGCCAACACCGTCAAAATGGTGGGTATGCGATACAAGTTTCAGACTATGGGCGAATATAACGCCGTCCTCTCCTTATATAATATAAGGTGTGAGCAGACAGACGGCAGAGTGAACGGGCGCGAGTATCACGGTCTGGTGTATTTCGCCACAGACGACGAAGGCAAGGTTATCGCCAATCCGTTCAAGGCTTCACGCCTCGGCAAATTCGCAAGCCGTACCGCCGTGGAAGGACGCTTCGAGCGCGCCAAAGAGAAGATTGATGTCGCACCGACAAGGAACAAGGTTGCCGATGTGCTTTCCCACGCCACCGATAAGGAGGATTTCACAGCCAAGCTGAAAGACTGCGGCATAGATGTTGTTTTCCGATACACCGACGAAGGGCGCATATATGGCGTTACGTTCATCGACCATAACGCCATGACTGTACTGAATGGCTCCCGACTCGGCAAGCAGTTCTCGGCAAATGCCCTCAACGAGAGGTTCATCAATCCGCAGGCACAGCCGACAAACGATGCGCAGGTTCCCGATACTCCTGTTATTGTGCCGGAGCCGGAGCAGAACGGCGACACTCAGGCACCGTCGGATGGACAGCACTCCACAGGTAGCCAGCATCAATCTGCTACTTCCCACTCCACTACCGATTACAGCGACAGTGATTTCACACTTCCGGGTCTTGACCTGTTCCAGCCGGGGCAGTCGTTCAATCCTGACGAGGAAGAGTTCCGCCGCCGTATGCAGCGAAAGAAGAAGAAAGGGCGTCGACCAAAATTTTAATCCTTAATTCCACTTTTTATTATGAGCCAACAAGAGGACGACCTCAGAGCGTTGGCAAAGATCATGGATTTCCTGCGGGCAGTCAGTATCGTGCTGGTTGTCGCCAACCTTTACTGGTTCACCCGCGTGGAAACCGTGGACAGCGGCTGGTTCTATTCGACCGTCCATAAGATCTGCGCCAACTTCAACCGCACCTGCGGTCTTTTCAACACTACCTTCAATGCCAAACTTTTCGCGCTGCTGCTTCTCGGACTGTCGTGCTTCGGCACCAGAGGCGTAAGGAGCGAGAACATCACATGGCGGCATATCGTTGTCACACTCGCCATAGGCTGTGTGCTGTTCTTGCTGAACTGGTGGACGCTCGACGCCGATATGCACTACACCTATATAATCACCACCGTCACAGGCTACATCTGCCTGATGATGGGCGGTATATGGGCGGGGCGTATGTTGAAAAACAACATGATGGACGACCGTTTCAACGACGAGAACGAGAGCTTTATGCAGGAAACGGAGCTTATGGACAACGAATATTCCATCAACCTGCCGACCAAATTCTACTTTGAGAAGAAATGGCACAAGGGCTGGATAAATGTAGTCAACCCGTTCCGCGCCACAATCGTGCTTGGCACACCCGGTTCCGGCAAGTCATAGCCGTTATAAACTCCTTCATCAAACAGATGATAGAGAAAGGTTACAGCGGCTATATCTATGACTTCAAAAGCCCGGATTTGAGCGAGATAGCCTACAACCATCTGCTGACGCACAAGGACGGTTACGGCAAAGTCAAGCCGAAATTCTACATGATAAATTTCGACGATCCGGAGCGGAGCCACAGGTGCAACCCGATACACCCCGACTTTATGACCGATATTGCCGACGCATACGAGAGTGCATACACTATAATGCTCAATCTCAATAAGTCGTGGGTGAGCAAGCAGGGCGATTTCTTCGTGGAGTCCCCGATTGTGCTGTTCGCGGCGATAATCTGGTATCTCCGTATCTACAAGAACGGTATCTACTGCACCTTCCCCCATGCCATCGAGTTGCTCAACCGCCGTTATGAAGATTTGTTCCCCATACTCACGAGCTATCCGGAGCTGGAAAACTACCTGTCACCGTTTATGGACGCATGGCAGGGGGGCGCGGCGGAGCAGCTTATGGGACAGATTGCGTCGGCGAAAATCCCGCTGTCGCGTATGATTTCACCGCAGCTTTACTGGGTAATGACCGGCGATGACTTCACGCTCGACATCAACAACCCGAAAGAGCCGAAAATCCTGTGCGTGGGCAACAATCCCGACCGCCAGAACATCTATGGCGCGGCACTCGGACTGTATAACTCCCGTATCGTCAAAATCATAAACAAGAAAGGGATGCTGAAAAGCGGGGTTATCATAGATGAATTGCCCACTATATATTTCAAGGGCCTCGACCAACTGATTGCCACCGCCCGAAGCAACCGTGTCGCCGTCTGCCTCGGCTTTCAGGACTTCTCGCAGCTCAAACGCGACTATGGCGACAAAGAGGCGGCCGTGGTGATGAACACCGTCGGCAACATCTTCTCCGGGCAGGTTGTGGGCGAAACCGCCAAGACACTATCAGAGAGGTTCGGCAAGGTTCTCCAGAAACGGCAGTCAATCTCAATCAACCGTCAGGATGTGAGCCACTCAATAAACACGCAAATGGACAGTCTTATACCGCCGAGCAAGATTTCAACTCTGACACAGGGAATGTTCGTCGGCGCGGTCTGCGACAACATAAACGAGCGCATAGACCAGAAGATTTTTCATGCCGAGATTGTCATTGACAGTGCGAAGGTAAGAGCCGAGACATCGAGATACAAGCCTATACCCGTACTGACCGATTTCAAGGACGACACCCCGGACAAATCCCGGATGAAAGCGATTATCCAGCGTAATTACGAGCAGGTGAAAGCCGATGTGATCCAAATCATCGCCGACGAGAAAGAACGCATAATGTCAGACCCGGCACTGCGACACCTGTTCGACCCCAAATAAAGAATTTCCAACCCACCACTTAATCCACAATCCCCATGTTACAAATCATTGGAGGCCGTTTAGACCTCGACTATTACCGTCTGTATCTTTTGCGATACCTCTCGCAAAACAATTTCGACATCCCGACCGACCACCCGCAGATAGCCGCCAACGCAGACCGCGCCCTTGACATATACGAGGAAATGCGACGCCACGGCGCAAGCGTGCCGGAGGCTGATGAAAAGGCCCGCGCCGTGTTGTTCACCAATATCGGCGAGTCGGAGTTCGACATCGTGGCAGACATCCTTCTTGAGCAGTTCGGCGACACGCTGAATGTTGATTACGAGCCTGCCGCCCACTACTGGGCGCGGTGGGTGCTGGACAATATGCCGCATCTCTTTGACGGCTTCGACCGCACGCAGGTCGGCATAGACCGCGAGGAACTGGACGCAAAACGCGACATACTCATCGGACGTATCACACAGTTCTGCGAGGATCATGGCTTATAACCGTTTGCAAAAATTGCGTGACAACATAGAGGCGATACGCATGGCGTTCCGCCTCAGTGCCGAGCAAAGACCCGCCGACATTGCCGAGTGGGGTACTCTGTCGCGCTATGCCGGGTTCGGAGGACTGAAATGTATTCTTTTCCCCGCCGATGAACTTGCCGACGCAGCGCGCTGGACCAAATCTGACCGTGAGCTTTTTGCCCCTACCGTTGAGCTTCGCAGGCTCATACGCGAATGTTCAAAAGACGAGCGTGAGTTTTCACGTTATATGGATTCTCTGAAGGCTTCCGTGCTGACCGCCTTCTATACACCAAAACACGTTGTGGAGGCTATTTCACAGAGCTTGCAGTATGCCGGTGTGGAGCCGAAACGCTTTCTTGACCCCAGCGCGGGGAGCGGCGCGTTTGTGGATGCCTTCACATGGATAAATCCACCCGGCGAGAGGATTGCGTTTGAGAAAGACGCACTGACGGGACTTATCCTGTCGCAGCTATATCCCCGGACTACCGTGCGCACCGAGGGTTTTGAGAAAATCGGGCATGACTATGACGGCTATTTTGATGTCGTGTCGTCGAATATCCCATTCGGCGACATATCGGTGCCTGATCCTGAATATGCCACGCGCAAGGAACTTGCCTACCGCAAGTCTGTATCGGCTATACACAACTACTTTTTTCTGAAAGGTCTTGACACCGTGCGCGAGGGCGGTATCATGGCGTTTATCACATCCCAGGGCGTGATGAACGGCAAAAGTCCATTTGTGCGCATGGAGCTTATGAAGCAGGCAAATCTCGTGACGGCACTCCGGCTTCCCAACAACACTTTCACCGATTCCGCCAACACCGAGGTCGGCAGTGACCTTATAATCTTGCAGAAACGCTCCGGCAAGACAGGATTCACCCGCGACGAGGAACTTTTCATGCAGGCGTTCACCGATGAAAAGACAGGCATACCCAACAACCGCTATTTTATGGAAAATCCGGGGCAGATTGTATGCACCGGGGTAAAGGAGGACACCGACCCATACGGCAAACCGGCTCTGGTGTATTCGCACAGCGGCGGTGTCGAGGGCATAGGCGACGATATGCGCCAAATCCTTTATGCGGCTTTTGGGCGCAATCTCAATCTTGACCTGTATAACGGCAAAAAAGTATCGGTACATCCGGTTGAACATAAGCCGAAGAATACGACTAAAAAGGTAAAGCCGGAACCCGCCGTGATTGATGTGCAGGCAGAAGAAATCAAGTCGGAGCCATCGTTGTCGTCGGATACTATCGAAATAGAAACCAACGGCTATGTTCCTCCCGTACCCGACAATGCCGACGATTATGACCCGAAGATTATGATGTATAATCTTTTCGGTGAGCTTGTGGAGATACCCGGTGCCAAGAAGAAGCGCAAGAATAATAAACAGGGATTGCCGAAAGCGCAGAAAGCACCTGTAAAGGAAACGCAAAACAAGCAGCCTGATACCCGTAGTGTTCAAACTGAAAAGCCACAAAGCATAAATCGACCGCTCACAGCGGAAGAACTGAAATTGTATGGCTCACTTGACTGGGACGAAAATCCGCCTATCAACGGTTTTTACACCACGATGATGGAGATTGCCCACCGCCAGCTTGCGGAGCAGGAGGCGGAACGCATACGGACGGAGCGCGAGAAAAATCCCGTTACTCCAGACGGCCCGTATATAGAAATGACCGAGGGCGATTTCATTCCCGGCGTACCGTCCGGCGTAAAGAAGCGCACGGTTATACCGATTGAAGAAACACCCAAAGAGCCTGATATGTCGCCGCGACCTTTCTCCGAGGACATTATGTTCTTCCACAAGAACGGCTCAATGGTGTGTGACAGGGGGCAGGTGGGCTTCCTCACAGATGTATCGAAAATCGGTGCCACCTTCACGCCTCTGGCTCTTAACGAGAAACAGATGAAGCGTGCCATGCTCTATATAACCCTGTCGGAAACATACCAGCAGCTCTATCATTACGAGGGTGAAACGCACGAGCCGTCGGAAGAACTGCGCGGGCATCTCAACCAATACTATGACGAGTATGTGCAGAAATACGGACATCTTAACGAGCGCGAGAACGTGAAATTCATAAAGATGGACGCCAACGGCTGTGACGCACTCGCACTGGAGCGCGGCGACAACGGTCTTTTCGTAAAGGCTGACATCTTCGATCGCCCCGTGGCGTTTGCCGTTGACGAGGTGACATCGGTGAACACGCCTCTTGAAGCACTGTCTGCGTCGCTCAATAAATATGGCACGATTGATTTCGGCTATATGGGCGGTCTTGTGGATATGGACGAGGCGCAGCTCGTGGAGAACCTTGAGGGGCGCATATTCTACAACCCGCTTGTAAACGAATACGAGATTTCAGACCGTTTCCTTGCCGGAAATGTCGTGAGGAAAGCGGAGCTTATAGAGCAATGGATAGCCGACACCGACAGCCACGACAAGCGGGTGGAAAATTCTCTCGCCGCTCTGAAAGAGGCTTTCCCACGGCGTATCGAGTACGAGGAACTGGACTTCAATTTCGGCGAGCGTTGGATACCGCCGACGATTTACGGCGAATATATGTCGTATCTCTATGAAACCCAGATTAAAATTGCCTATTCCTCGGCTCTGGACACATATTCGGCCACGGAGTCGCACAGGAACGCGAAGATAAATCACGAATACTGCGTCAAAGGACAGTTCAGGCGTTACGACGGCATGGCACTTTTGCGCCACGCCCTGCACAACACGACCCCGGAAATCAAGAAATCAATCGGCAAGGACGCAAACGACAAAGACATTCTCGTGCCGGATCCGGAGGCGATACAGCTTGCAAGCAACAAGATTGACGAAATCCGCGACGGCTTCACCGCTTGGCTAAACGGGCAGTCCGACGAGTTCAAGGAGCGTTTGGTGGATATGTATAACCGCCGCTTCAACTGTTTCGCACGCCCTCGTTACGACGGGAGCCACCAGACACTGCCCGGACTGAACATGAAATTACTCGGCGACAGGCTGGGTGTGAACGCCATATACCAGTCGCAGAAGGATTGCGTGTGGATGCTCCTGCAGAACGGCGGGGGTATAGCCGACCACGAGGTCGGCACGGGTAAAACGCTGATAATGTGCATGGCGGCGCACGAGATGAAACGCCTCGGATTTGCGCACAAGCCACTTATCATAGGTCTTAAAGCCAATGTGGGAGCAATAGCCGAAACCTACCGCACAGCCTATCCCGATGCCCGGATACTCTATGCCGACGAGAAATCTATTTCTTCATCGGCAAACCGTGTGAAATTCCTGCGCAATATGCAGAACAACGATTACGACTGCATAATAATGTCGCATGACCAGTTCGGCAAAATCCCGCAGTCGCGCGAGTTGCAGGAGGAAATCACACAGGCGGAACTTGACACCGTGGTGGAAAACCTGAACGTGCTGAAAGAACAGGGCAAGGACATATCCGTCGGTATGCTCAAAGGTCTGGAAAAACGCAAACTCACTCTCGAAAGCCGTCTTGATACCATACGCTATAAGATGGAAAAAGAGAAAGATGAGGTGCTGGACTTCAAGAGCATGGGGATAGACCATATATTCATCGACGAGAGCCACTATTTCAAGAACCTCACGTTCAACACCCGTCACGACCGTGTTGCCGGCCTCGGCAACTCCGAGGGCAGTAACCGCGCCCTCAATCTTCTGTATGCCATACGCACCATACAGGAGCGCACAGGGCGCGACCTCGGAGCAACTTTCCTGTCAGGCACAACCATCTCCAACTCTCTGACGGAGCTGTTCCTGCTTTTCAAGTATCTGCGGCCCCATGCGCTCGAATCGCAGGGTATCACCTGTTTCGACGCTTGGGCGGCTATCTTCGCAAAAAAGACGCGCGATTTTGAGTTTACCGTTACCAACACCATAGCCCAGAAAGAGTTTGCAGGGGTAAAAGGATATAATCGGATAGAGGTAAGTATAAAGAATATCAGCGGATTATCCGTTTAGTCGTTTTCTGTGATTTGGCGTGTTTTGCCTTTATTTTCGCTTTTAGTACACAATTAGTACATTTCAGTTGTTAATAGATGTTGAGGGCGATTTTCATAGGAAAATTCCTCTCGTTACCTTTGCGCTTCACAAAGATAATCATTTATGGCTAAAGTAGAAAACAAAAGTAAACAGAACCCCAAACTGCAACAGACCGAACTGAAAGACGGACGAGCCAGCCTATACCTCGAATACTATCTCGGTCGTTCCGAAACCCCTGTTCTTGACGAAGAGGGGAATCAGGTGTACTACACATCCGGGGCAATGGCGGGAAAGCCTAAATACAAGATAAAACACGCCCGCAAGAAAGAAAATCTCAACCTCTATATATGGCTGCACCCCCGCAATCAGCAGGAACGGTTGCAGAACAAGAACACTCTCGCACTTGCTGAAAAAACACGCTTTGAGCGTGAGCAGCGTTTTTTGGAAGACCGGGAGGGTTACAAGTTCAAAAAAGATACTAACATCAATTTCTTCGACTATTTTCAGACGAAAATAGATTTATCCAAACGGGCATATTCATACAAATCCGGAATGAAGATTGCATTGCGCCGTTTTCAGTCTTTCCTTGCCGAATCCCAGCGGTACAGCGTCTATGCCAACTATATCCGCCCTGACCAGCTTACGCCCGAAATGATGTCGGATTTCGCCGACTACCTCAGCGAGCGTGGTGTCGGAGCGGGACCGCAGACCATCCTGTTACGGTTCAAGCGGATTGTCAACATGGCTGTGGACGAGGATATAATCCGCAAGAATCCTTGTCGGGATGTGCATCTCAAAGTTGATAAGAAAGCACTGAAAAAAGCTATACTCTCTCCCGATGAAATTGAGAAGTTGTTGGCGACACATTATCCGCATGAGAATCCCAATATGCAGCGCGCCTTCATTCTGACCCTTTTCTGCGGAATACGTTTCTGCGACATCAAGGCTCTCACATACCGGAATGTCGATTATGTTGGCAGAACACTGAGTTTCGAGCAAAAGAAGACCAAAGGTCGTAGCACTGACAATTTTGTGATAATACCTCTTAATGACACTATCCTCGGTATCATAGGCTACCCGTCGCCGGATACCAACCTTGACAGTCCGTTGCTTGACTTGCCGAGTTATCACACCTGCCTCGCTTCTCTCAAAAAATGGGTCAAAAAAGCAGGAATAAACAAAAGCATAAGCTGGCATTGCGGACGCCACAGTTTCGCCGTTAATCTTTTGAAAGGCGGAGCCAACATTAAGACGGTTCAAGCACTTATGGGGCATAGCTCCATAGAAATGACATCACGTTATTTACACGTTATAGATAACGACAAGAGCGAAGCCATAGACAGCCTCGGCACTATCTCCTATGAAGAAAAATACACCACGACCAAAGGCTACTCACCGGAAGACAGGAAACGAATGTCAGAAAACTGCAAGGGCGGTTCTCGTTTCAAAAGGAATAAAAACGCAGATTCAGCGATAACAGGCTCTGACGAGATTGCCGTATGAATTTTCTTATCGCGCTATCGCACTTTTCGCATTATCGGATTGTTATTCGGTTGTGCAAGTGAGAATAAAAAGCTAACTTTGCATACGGAATCGCAGTCAAAATAATTTTGATTGTGGATTTAGTGGTCGGACATCGGGAGGGATACCCGGTGTCCTTTTTCTTCTCATCGCCCGATTTCGCTCCACATTTGCATAATTCAAAAATTTTTCGTATCTTAATATAGCAATCCGACAAGGGTATCAGTCATTTTCAGTCCGGCGACAGTCAACCGCAGTCGCAAGGTGCTGAAAATTTGGATAATCCGTGTCGGGGTTGTAGTTTCGTTACGCCGAAAGGAGAAATGACCTCCGAAAAGAAAAAGCAGGACGCATGGCGGAATAACGCGGACAAAGCCGGACACTGCGAACCATCGCGGATTTCTCCTTGTTGAAAGTAACGGAGCAATGGCAGCCGACGTGCCGGGCACAATGATTAAAACCGCAATGATGATTACAGCGGCATCAGTGTTCCCCCTCTGCCGACCGCACCCTTGTGAAAGGTGATTATCGCCGATATAATCAGGCATATTCAAGACCGTTATCAACGCAGAGGAATCCGCACGCGATAACAGGCAGCCCCGTTATTGCCTTATATCCCGTGGCAAGAACCGGGCATCAGAGCCGATATTTCAGTGGTTTTCGCCATTTCGCAAGCACACGGACGAGTGTCCGATATTAGTTTAACCGCCGACCTGCCTTATCCCTCCGGGTGTAGTCATGGGCTGGAAGGCACATATTAACCCTATTGACAACACCCCCACATCTGTATGATGACACCGCAAACGTTTTTAATCCTTAAAAGCCCATGCCCGATGCGCTAAACAATTTCCAGACCACTCAAACATCCACAATCCGAATCAACATGACTGACTTTTTGCATCTCCCTTTGGTGGAAGTCCTCAAACTTCTCGTAAGGGGGTCGGTGGAGGAATATCTCGCCGAAAAGGAAGCCAACGCTTCCGCACGCGCCGTTAACACGGCAAACAACGAATGTGAATCACTTGACATGAAGGGTGCTTTGGAGTTCCTCAACTCCAACGGCTACCCGATAAAGAAAGGACAGCTCTACAAGGAAACGAGCGCGGGAACCGTGCCGTTCCAGAAATTCGGCTCCAAGCTGCATTTCAGAAAATCCGAGCTGTTGCAGTGGGCGGAGGCGCGCCTCATCGACGGAAACGCTGTCGGCGTACTCGTACCCGCCACAACAGGGAAAGGAGGTAGGCGATGAAAAAAGAAGAAAAAGCCGCAGAAAAGACCTCCCGCAATCCCTTTCCCCTTGATGTGCTTCCGAGAAAGATGCGTGAAATCATAGACGAGGCGAACACGACCCTC
>UMKG01073725.1_pt1 | contig 23916 bp, 18 predicted proteins | sample 1966261 | NCBI WGS metagenome assembly UMKG01 (sample SAMEA4836169, study PRJEB28245) | human gut metagenome | biome: gut microbiome; material: fecal sample | place: Denmark | collected 2008 | reverse complement strand
ATATCCGCCTTACTGATAATCTTTTGGTTACTCACTTTATAAAATATTACGACTATGGTACAGACTATGAAATCATCAACCTCCGCAATTGAGGTAATGCAGCGGATGCTGCAAGAGCGTTGCATCGCAGAGCCGATGTTCGCTATCAAAATGGCAAACCCCAACAAGTCAATGGGGGGAGCGGTGAACTACCTATGCGCCCAAGTGCAGAAAAGCGGTCTATGCGTTGTGGATGACGCTATGGTGATGAACCTATTGGTACATTACTTTGACGAGAACGAGATAGAGGACTGCGGAAATGTCAACTGTAACATCGTGGTTGGAAAACCGGAACTATCCGATGAAGACAAAGCCGAAATGAAGGCTCAGGCAATGGAGCAGTATAAGGAGGAGCAACTCCGAGAAATCCGCAGACAGAACCAGCCAAAGACACAATCAAAGGCTATCGCACCCAAAGTAGGGTCAGAAATCAATGTTCAACCAAACCTCTTCGGCGAGGACTTCTAAAACCATACGGATATGAAACCCAAGACCAAGAAGCAGAAAGAGATAATGGCATTGAGCGGACAACTCCGTCCGCTCACCGCTCCCCAAATGCAGTGGGCGTTCAACAGCACCATCAACCATTACGCCTATCGACTGAGGAACGGCAAGGCGGTATGTATGTCGTGCGGACACGAATGGACGGCAGACGAGGGTATGACCACCTGCCCACACTGCGGAAGGAAGGTTGAGGTCAAGACCACTACCAAGAGAGTCTATACCGACAAAGCGTATTTCAATGTGATAACCACGAAGGGAGAGTATCAAGTGGTGAGGATGTACCTTCTTCTCGCCGAGTTCCGCAAGGGCATGGAAGCCAAACCCGCATATCTGGAGATAGGTCAGTATTGGATAGACCCCAAAGGAGGAAAGACAGTCGTGGGATTGTGTCGGACAATGGGTGGTCTTTACTATGACACCTTCGCTTTCGGCTCACCTCTTGAAATCCGTAAGGACAACGAGGCTTTCCAACGCATATCCGATGAATGGGTTTACCCTCGCATCAAGTCAACCGAGACGCTGAAAAGAAACGGCTTCAAGGGATACTGCCACCGCATCAATCCCGTGACTCTTTTCACCGAGTTGCTCACCAACCCCAAGGCTGAGACGCTTATGAAAGCTGGTGAGATTGAGTTGGTTCGTCACCTTTGCTACCACCCCCATGACATCAGCCATTATTGGGACACAATCAAGGTAGCAAGGAGAGCCGGATATAAAATCAATGACTCGCAGATGTGGTTTGACTACATAAGGATGTTAGAGCGTATGGGAAAAGACCTCCACAACACCAAGTTGGTAGCACCGCAAGACCTCAAAGCAGCCCACGATGAGTATATCGCAAAGGTTGAGCGTCAGAGCATCAAGGAGCGGAGGGAAGCCGACCGCAAGAGAGCGGAAGCCGATGAAGCCGAGTTCGCCAAACTCAAAGGGAAATATCTCGGACTTGTGATGACTGACGGAGAAATCGTAGTCCATACCCTCAACTCCGTAGCCGAGTATTACGAGGAAGGCACAAGACAGCATATCTGCGTAGGCTCTTCAAGCTATTATCTCCGAAAGGACTCATTGGTGTTCACCGCCAAGATTGGAAACAGGACAATCGCCACCATTGAAATCTCGCTGAAGGATTATTCAATCCTCCAATGCCGAGCCTTCGCCAACGGAGTATGCGAGTACACCGACCGCATAGCCAAAATAATCAGCGACAACACCGACCTTCTCAAAGAGAGAAAGACCGCATAAGTTCAACCCGACCTCCGACCTCATTGTCGGAGGTCACAAAACCCCAAGACAATGAAGACAAGAGAAAGCATACCGGAATGGGCACTTTGCTATTGCGTAAATGGCGATGCGACCGGACTCAACGAGGAAGAAATCTCAATCATCAACGAATGGATGCAGGATTGGCAGGTGGAGATAATATCCCCGATAGCCGATGAGGAAGGCAATCATCACTCATTCTTCACTCGCTATCCATTGTTCGGACTCCCAACCACCGCAGTTGAATGTGATATAATCTATCGTAATCCCACCCCTCAAAATCCCCAACTAATATGACACGAATGACAAGAAACGGCGTATCAACCACCGCCAAAGGAGAGCAATACGAAATCTTCTACTCTGCCCACCGAGGAAAGAAAATCAGCCGCATAATGTACGACTACCGGGATACCGACAACGAGTTGTTTTCCTGCGTTGCTCCCACTCTCGCAGAGTGCAGATACAAGCGTGATGAATGGCTCAAAGCAAAGGAAGAAGGCACGAAATAAATGTGAAATAACATAGGACAATGCCATAGTCCACGGCTTCGCCGACTCTCAGAAGTTGGCGGGGCCTTTTTCTTTCATGAGCCAAGGCGGGGAAAGAAAAAGGCGAAAAAGAAACCGCAGTGACCATTCTTTCAGAACGGTGCCACTAATCAAAATTTCGGCCGCCATGGGCGGCATCAATCACCGTTTTTACAAAATCAAACTTTGCCTCTGTATAAGCATCCCGGTTATTTCTGTATTTGGGCAACAAGCTAAGTTTCAATCTCTCATATTCATTCGCCTTTTTCGGATGTGATATGAGATAGTCTCGGAATAGTATTTCATCATTGTCTCCGTTTCGATGTATGTGAATATGAAACACCTTGTCCGCATATCCCATCGGCGTGTATCCTTTGTTGAAACTCATTCGATTCTGACTCTGCGACATACAAATGTATCCGGAATCCACTAACAAACTCCTTAATTCTTCATATTCAAAATCTGGGCTAACTTCAATAAGAATGTCCACAATGGGTTTCGCCTTTATTCCGGGAATTGCGGTGCTTCCGATATGGTTGATAACCGGAGTGAATCGGCTCAACAGATTATTCAGAATGTCACTTTCCTCATCTGCCCATTCTTTCCACTCAGGTCGATGCTGAGTCAGAACTATGGGAAACAGCTCCCATAGTTCTTGCAACGACATATCTTCAAGCCTTTTCATTGTTTCGTCAATATATGTTGAATCAGTCAAACTACAAATTTACGAATTATATTTGGCAGTCAGTCTTGTATAAGCAATTATCAAGCCGTAATCTGGCGAAAAATGAGTAAATTTGCAGTTTGAAATCAATAAAAAGTATCAAGATATGACAAAAGCAGAAATCGCAACCGAAATAGCGAAGACAACGGGCATCGACAAGGCCTCCGTTGTCGCAGTGATAGAACACTTCATGGCAACCGTCAAAGACTCACTCGCACACGGAGAGAATGTGTACTTGCGTGGCTTCGGCAGCTTCAATGAAACACCGCGCCGAGAAAACAGCCCGCAATATCTCCAAGAACACCACACTTGTAATCCCGGCTCACAATATCCCGTCATTCAAACCTGCTCCAGTGTTTGTTGAGGCTGTAAAAGGAGAATGATATGGAGGATGAAAGCATTGAATATGGAGAGAATCCGGCTGATGATATGACGGCCGACTATGACTATCATGTCAACACCGGAGAATTTCCGGAACTTTTTGACGATGATTTCGTCAACGATTTCATATCCAACCTTAACGACTGGGACTGACGGCTTATGAGGATTGTCAGTTGGAACATCAATAGTGTCGGCAGACGATTCGACGAGCTTAAACAACTCGTTGAATTGTATGCTCCCGATTATGTATGTCTGCAAAAGGTTCGTAATAATTCCGGACGAGAAAAATTCTCAATAGAGGGTTATAACACCATGTTTACTGTATGCGATTATGGTGACATGAGTGGTGTTATGGTCTATGCCAAGACAGACAATGAAATTAATCCAATGCTGCAATGGGAAAGTCTGCCCAAACGGATACTTACACCAGAGCTCAGTCAAGACGGGCACCTTCAGGTATTTCGTTGTACTGACTTCTTTCTCATAAACGCATATGTTCCTTTTGCTAATACTCAAATAGATGGCGCAGCGGAATATCGTAACATGTGGGACTGCAAGTTTAGGGAATTGATTGTAAGTCTATCAAGAGAATTGCCGGTTATGATATGTGGTGATCTCAACATAGTACATACTGATAAAGACACTTGTGAGGATAAGCTCATACAGAACCGTCCATGTTTTTCAACTTGGGAAAGAGAGAACTTCAACAAACTGCTTGCTGAAGCTGACCTTGCTGACGCATTCCGTTGTTTCCATCCTGATTTAGAAAAGCCAACATTCTACGGCAACTACCGCTTCCTGAAAATAGGAAACCGCATAGACTATTTTATAATCAGCCGTTCTATGCTATCAAAAGTAAAGGATTCGGAAATACTTACAGATTTTGGATCCGGACAGAGTGTGCCGATAACGCTCGACATTGAACTATGATTCAGATAGGTAGATATAAATTCGGCTTTGCGCCTGTGTCGATGATTGTAGTTTTCATCGTGCTCAGTATATGTGCGGTTGTCGCAGCCGTTCAGCAGGCACGTCCGGAATGGCCTATGCCCTTGTGGGGCAACATTGTCATAAACGAATGTATGGCTTTGGTTGTTACTCTTGTGTACGGCATATTCGCCCATTTCGCAGTCGCAATCATCAACAAACTTAGGAAATGAACATAGAGGATTTCAGGACATATTGCCTTTCAATGGAAGGAGTGACAGAGAAGATTCCTTTTGGCAAATTCGCCAAAAGGTTTGACTCCACGCTCGTGTTCTACGTCCTTGGCCACATGTTCTGTATGGTTGATATTAATGATTTCAACTCTGTCACCGTCCGCTCCACACAGGAGGAGATAGAAAGCCTAAGGCAAAAGTTCGCAGCCGTTGAGCCTCCACTTAATCCGGCCATGCGCTTTTGGATTAAGTTAAACCTCAATGAAGACATTCCCGATTCCGAGATTTATCGCTATGTAAACCGAGCATATGCAATTGTACGAGACAAGTATACAAAATCTATAATAAAATAGGGTATGGCATTTATGGCATCAAAAAGGGCAAAAATTCAAGAATGGATAGAGGCTTAGAAGCGCCGTTACTTACCCTTTGATAGTTTTGAGGCGCAGTTGCGAATTAGTTCTAAAGAATTTATTCACCAATATATGTATTAGTAAGCAAAATAATACGATGCACTAAATTAAGAATATCATCTTTCTTTTTACTTATTGCATACATTTTTTCGTGTAGGTAAATACTTAATTCAGAATTATTAGAAGAAAGCATATTATTTTGGGAAACATTATAACACACTTTAAGGATATCATCTAACCATTCCTCAGATTCTTTATTTACTAAATGATTAGATCTTATTATGTCAATAGACCAAAATAAAATTAGAACTAATTTTTTTACATCAGAATCCAACTCATAACAAAATTTGATTTCTTCATCTCTATGTTCGTTTTCGGGAATATCAGACATAGATAACCAAACTTTATCTTGGAGCGTTTCTTTTTGGACTTCATACTGAAAAAATAATTCAATATTTGATGCGTTGCGGTGCAGTGAGGAAATAAACTGGGGCACAAAGGTTTCGTCTAATTCCCATTCATCTACTTGATTAATAAGATTATCAAAGATATAACCCATATATTCATGAAATTCAATCATCTTTGAATGGAAATATTTCAAATCAAAAACGAGCACTTCATGAAAGACACCATCATATTTTTTAGACATCGGATATCTGAATTTAAAAGAATCCCTATCAAGCGAATCAATTTGGTTAACATAGTTAGTAATACTATTAACATCAACATCAAATGACACTCTTTTGGCTCTCTCCTCAATATGATTTTTAATTTTATTCCACAGATACGCTAAATTATGACCACATTTTGCATTTTCGTCTAATATTGATTTAAGTAGTTTGACACCAAAATCAGTCAAACAGTATAAGTGTTTCAATTCCAATTCAACACAATGCCTATGTAAATAAACTAAAGGGAATACTATTGAATCTTGAATCCAGATATGTCCATTCTCGCCACCTATTTCATATTTTTGAAAAACGGCATCTAATGCTTCCCTGTATCCATCTATATAGGTTCGTAATTGAGCATGTATCTCTGATTTACGCTCAATGCGACCTATATAGGCTATTGCATTTGCAGGAATATTACCGTCCTTCTGTTTTATTATGATTTTATCTTCAGATGATAGGGCCATAGTATATTACACTATAGAAGACTGTTTATAGTTAATTATATTTACGATATCGACGTATACGATTGTCCGAGTATTATTCTTTCGTATATATTACGGAAAATTCACGGCACTTGCGGCGGTCTTGGCGGGCGGCTGCGAGTGTGTAGTTTTCTGCTTTTTCGTAGATATCAAGTCCGCTACCGAGAGATATGTTCCAACCGGTATCGGTCTTGATGAAACGGTCGTGGAAGTCTCGGAAGGCATAGTCAAATTCTATGCCATAACCTACCATGTCATCTTTGATTGTATCAAAGCTGTCAATAAGTCCGGCATGTTTGTCAAGATCTTCATGTTCCTTGGTGATGACTTTGACTTTCAGCCCATCAACAGGACGGGTGTCTATGAGCATCCCCAGAAAATCCACAAGATTGCGGAATTGGTGAGGTACTTTGATATATGGATCCTCTATGGTGATTTCCTTCGCATCCTTTAGGTATTCAGAGAAAAGTTCTTTATATGTTGCCCCGGTTTGTCCGAGTCGGAATGAACGTCGCCCCTGTGCCAACTGTGGTTTTGATTGTATTCGCGGACGACGCAGCCTTTGCTGTTCTCCGGATACATTCTGAGATGAGTCGGTTGGGGTCTCATCTTGCGGACTGCTTTCATCAGACTTATCTTTTGTGTCGATAGGCTGAATCAAGATGTTGCTAACTTTTTCAAGAGTCTCAATGTTCACCCAGTCCTCGCTGCCCGGCTTCTGATAACGAAATATGGCAGGCTCGGCATTGAATGTTTCATCGATGATATAAAGCTGGTCTTTGACACGTTTGCGGCTCTCAGTCGCGAAGTCAATGATCTCGTATGCCTCTTCCTCTGTCATGTTGCCATCAGGATAGAGAAGTTTCACCATGCCGGAGAATGTCTTGCGAATGGCATTGTGATCTCGTTCAGATAGCGAGCCGTCAAACGAGGCATATTGCTTCAGCAGACCCGTCAGGTCCCTGTCTCGGAGCGCATGAAGCACAGCTGCCAGATAGTCCGATATTAGACCGTAGCCTTTTGTAAAACTGTCTTTCTTCAACATTCGTATTTCCCAGCCCGGATTATACAAATGGATTCGGTCAAGAAAAGCACCCTTTATGAAGGAGGTCGGGATTGACTCGAAGAGATGGGAGTTACGCAGCATATATGGTACAGTATGCTTTGTGTTGCCCACAAAAACCATTGATGCTGATGCCTCATGAGTAGCTTTACCTCGGTTAAACGACTTGTTGGCAAGATAATTCTGCATGGTGTCGATAAGCACCGCCTCGACATTGCGCCCCTTCTGCTGCTCAAACTCATCCCATGCCACGACATCCCAGTATCCCACGAGTCCGAGTTCCTCTTTCTTTCCGCTCATTCTTACGAACAAACGCGGTGAGGTAACATCTCCACCGCTGACAAGAACTCCATATGGAGACAGTTCCTGAAACACATGGCTCTTGCCTGTCCCTTTGGGACCAAGTTCCATGAAGTTGAAATTATTCTCGATATGCGGCAGCAATCGTGCCAATGTTATGAACTTTTCCCTGCGGTTAAGCCTATCGGGGTCAAGGCCGACAGTATGAATCAAAAAGTCAATCCACTCATCGGTGGTAAACTCTTTGCGCTTGTCTATATAATCTTGCAGGTCTATATTGGCAATCTGCACCGGCTTCAATGTCTGAATATCCCAACGTTGCTTTACGTCCTCGCCCGAAAGATAACCGATAGTGACTATGCACCAGACTCCATTACCGGAAAGTAATTTCGGATTGGCAGTCACATAATTTGACCCAATCGGCACATTTGAAAGGCCCAGATTTGCGAATGTTGCAACATATTGGTCATCACGCTCGTTAAGAGTCGCAGTCACCTTGTCGATGACACGGAAACGTCCAAGCTCCTTGATGCGGCTTTTCACAATTTCATTGTCTGCTCGCCTTATGTAATTATTTTGAATAACCTCCTTAACCTTTTCAAGTCCTTGCTCGATGACCTCTTGGTCGTCAGTGGCGCAGTATTGTCCAAGCAGATACTCCAATACATAAGTAGGCACGGGGAGTCCCCCTTTCACTTGAAACGCGAGATCCTTGCGCACCACTTTGCCGCAGAAACAATCCAGTATTTTATCTTGAAGCTCCATATTTCGTTAAAAGTCTTGTTCTATGATAGTGTTGTTCTTCACCGGCTCCTTGATTAACGGATTCAGTTTATTGTCATCTTTTGAGTCGAATATCCTCAATTGCAGAAGTCCGGGAGCCACTGACTGATTTAATTTGAGGACAACAGCTTGTATGCGGTTTGACGGCTCCGAATCAGTACTGTTCATAGATAGCGAAACCTCATCCGACACTAATTTGTCACCTTGATATAATCCACATACAACAGTACGGGGCTGCATGGTCATATCAACCATATCCTCTTGCAGCAGATTGAATTTCAATCTGCTCGAAACAACGTTGAGATTATGGGAAATCAAGGAAACTCCTGTAAAATCGGTTTTATCTGTTTGACGGCGTTTGCTATGAATCATTGGGATTATCATCTCCTGTAATGACGCTCCGCCATGAGCGAAGTTGTATCCTCCGGATGCAGCTATTCTATTAGTCCCTTTGGGGACGCAGACAAAGACCGACGTATCGGATGAGATGCCCGATACCTTATCAAACGGAAATTTGACTATACCCTCCACCCAATCAGGATTGGTAGATAGATAATATCTCGTTTTCTTCTCGATGTCAGAGTCAGAAATGACATGTTTGTCCTTCTCTTCAAACGGTATGTCATTGTAAAGGAAACCATGGTCAGCGGTGACGATTACATTGGCTACGTTCATAGTCGCATGTAGACTCTTGACCAATGAGGACAACTGCTCAATGGAGCGCCGGCAAGCATCAATCACATCCACAGGATTCTGACCATGACCGGCATCGTCAATAGTGTCATGGTAGAGATATACCAATGGATGCTTGAAGAGTTCTCGGTTTTCCGCCATATTATTCTTCACATAGTCCGTGTAGCTGACGCATACCGCATTGGGTCTGTTTTCGTCGAGATGAGAACTACGCATTTCTATGGTTCTTAGTATCTGCCCATCAACTGCCATCTCAACTCCGGAATCATTTCTTACAAGCGAAAGAGAATGATGAGGAAGCATTGTCTGCTTGCTGTATTTCGTTTCAGTCGGAAGGATTGTTCTCCAAGCCGACAACTTAGCGATATGTTTTTCTCTGCTTAACGACTTAAGCAGTTCTTGCGCCACCTCATATCTCAAAGCATCCGATATGATGACCACAAGTTTGTTCTTGCCGTCCGTCCCGGCATATTCGCGCTGATAGAATTGATCCTGACGCGGATTTGAAATGTCTTCAAAGCAATTCCCTGTCTCCAAGACGCAATCCATCCATTCAAGGTTGATGTCGTTTGTCAGGCGCGCGTAGTCCACATCGAGCTGATGTTTTCTCTTTTCTAAAGCAGATAGTACCGGCACCATATCCGACGAGAGTTTCAGATATGACTCCAATGCCTTGCGATACAATTGATCGAACACATAGAAGTCTGAGGTGTATCTGTCTACGTAATCTTGTGGTGTTGACAATCTTATTGAGCCGATACTTTGCATCTTGTCATAGAATGTGGCGAGCCTTTCAATGAAAGTCAATGCTGCGAGGATTGACGGATTGTCATCGAATTTCAAGGCAAGTGTGGAAACACGTTGCTTGGTTGCCACCGGATCCTCCAAAATGGAAACTTCAAGGATATGATTGATAATGGGCCACGCCAGAGCCTCAGTCATAGCGTAGAACTGCGCGTCAATCCCATACACATTTATCAGTTCGCTTTCGCGAATGTCTGATGCAAGTTCATCAAGAGCTTCCGCGAACCCTTTGCTCCATTGTCGTGATCCGGTCCCGAGTTCAAACAGACGGTTTATTTGTTGAATGGGCAGAGACGAATTTATCTTCAATGCCTTATATGAGTCGGCACTATTGGGTGCCAGAAGTTGAGTGATACTGTTGTATTTCAGCGACCGAACTACAGCTTCCATTTTTATAATGGAGTTAGGATTGTAGCTTACACCGAATATACGGTTCAGCCTCTCGTCGATAGCATTTTTAACATCGCGGTTCTTCTCAATGCGCAAAAAGAACTGGTTTCGTTTGGCTTCCTCTGATTTCCTGCCAAGAAGAATCATGCGTACGATGATATTATCCCAGTCAAGCAGTTTCTTGTCTCCGAGATATGCGCTGATAATCGCACGAATTGCAATGTCTTCCGAAAAGACCTCCGGCGAAAGATAATCCTCAATAATCGACATCACCTTGACCGACTGAAGTTCCGCCACATGACGTTTCAAAAAGGCGCGATATTTATCCTGAAGACGGTATTGCTGCATGAATGAGGCATAATCGTCTTCGCGATATTCCATGTTGGCTTTCAGTAAATCCATTAAGGGAAATTCAAGTTGTTGAGTTTCCGATAAAGGCATGGGTATATCTCTGAACACGAGCACGACTTTTTTCTTCTTCCAATCATTCTCCAGTTTATATTTGGTATTGAACCAATCACCATCGAATATCTTGAAAAGATAATCTTCACGCCACACACACTCCTTCAGGGAATCCGAAATCATCGAAATCCCCTCAAAGATAAACAGCACATGCAGCCGCGCGTTCAACTCAAAGTATTTATATATCTTGTCTTGAATCTTCATAAATTATTGTTTACCAAAGTTTGACGCCATTCATCATATACCAAATGTGGTAAAACGAAGAATCGCTCGTCCAGGATTACATGGTTGCCTGATGGTGTAGGATAATTATATTCGAACAAACCTCCTTTATTTCGTTTACAAAATAGCCTATTTACTCTTTCAGAATTATCGAATAGTTCATCATTAATACGTTTATTATATTTAGCTACACACTCGCGCATAAACATAACAATACCTTTACTTTGAAAAGTGTCAGAGTACTTGCATCCATTAAAGTCATTTTCAGAGCCATTAAAATCACAAAAAGCATTTAGTGTAAGGCGAAGTACAACTTTATTTGTGTTGTCATGTTCAAGTAAATATATCCAACTATCGCTAATCGGTTGGTTCCTTTTAGCGGTAAATGTATCTCTGACATCAATAAAAATTGTATTTGATGCCAAAGTTATATGCCTAAAATCAGCCATTTTAGAATTCTCCCTTAAAGAAGGAAGACTCTTAATTGTCAGAATGCTCGGATTATTCGTTACAAAGCGATATGTAGATAATGTGTTTATCCAATTTTGGTTCTTTGGAGGAAAATGCCAACCATTCAACGATATAGATAATTCAGTGAAAATTCCAGTATCGGTCAGCTTTAAGTCCAAATCATCATGGATTAATAAATTGTATCCCTCCTCCACTAACGATTTTATTAATTTCAGAAAGCCATCTTTACAATGGCTCAGGAATTTCCTTCTAGAATTATACACATTGAAGCAGTTGCCTGAAAAATCTGAAATACCTTGTGGACATGCGAAAACATTGTAGATGTTTCCTTGAAAATTGCTATATGCAGACACCTCTTCAAACTTAGTATATTTAATGTATTTTTTACAGATAATCGATCTTAATATACCAAATTCAGGCTGAATTGCCATCTGTTTGATTAACCGTTTTTCATCAGATGATACGTTTATCTTTACAAAAGGTGTTTTGGGGATATTGTACTCTTTGGAATGGTTGCAAAGAATTAATCTAAATCCATACAAACTTCCCACGGATACATGATATGATGTATTATCAGATACTACAGCAGTTATGATGTTTCTCTGAGTTAAAGATTTCTTTAGGGAAAAAGATTGCTTCTTTTCAACTCCAAATTTAGTGTATCCATAATTATGCTCCTTCGATACGTAGTCTGGGTTACTATTGTACTCGCCACCAATCATCATACCGGCCTCATCGAGCCATTCATTGACCAAACCTGACATATCGTATAAGCCTAATTCATTAGGCTTATACCGACGTGGGGGATTATACCATACAGAAGCTGCCTTACGAGCAGCATTGCTCTTATTACCTTCTGACATGACATATAAACCAGTTGAATATGTCTTTGTAGATAAAGTATGAAAATGGCCAACCTCATTTGCATCGTCTGAACCCGCAAAATTATATCCATGAGATTCAGTGCCACCGCTTGCAGCAAAATACCATTGTTCAAATGAAGGAAGTGCAAAATTTAAACCAGTGAGCTGATTAAGTTTGTTTATAAACTCAATTGCTTCAAACCATGCAATATTATTCACAGGTAAAGACGCAGAGAGTTTCCTTATCCGTTCAGTTTCTATCCTTTCTCTTTCTAATTTTTCCGCACGCTCAATATCTCTTCGTTTCTGATATTCATCAAAAGGCTCATTGATGTGAAGATATGACAATATCTTTGGGTGTAAATAGTCAAAATTCTCAGGCAGCATATTATAACTGCCAGTATGAGCGGAGCCCAATACGGCCATATATAACTCCTGTGTCACAGGAATTTCAGCCATATAGAAATCGCATAGTTCGTGTTCTTTATTCCCAATACGAAATTTATCACCCTCAACAAGGATCATGTCGAAGGTAACACCCTTTACGGTTATGGTCTTTTTTTTCTCAAACATATTTCTTAGGCCTGTTCTTTATTAGTGCTTCTCAAATTATGTTTTTCCCAGATTTTCACTCCTTCTTCATAACCTAACCTGACATCGTTAGGTATATCTGAGGGAATTTCATTATTAGGCATCCACACCTCAATAGATTTTGATAGAGACTCTGATTTCTCACAGTTACTTAAATATCCAAGTAACTTTAAAACTTGGTATTGAACATCAAATATATCGCCATCAAGCCATGATCCATCATCCGTGTTTTCCTTGATTGACAGTAATATTTCAGGCAAAGACTCCACTTGATTCAAATTCAATTTATGATTATCGCAAGTGTCCATTACCAAAGATAAATAATTGGCCACTTCTGGAGATGAGCTGAATTGTATTTTATTCCAAACTAACTTCCAGATATTTGTATTCAAATCAAATCCAAGAGTTGACATAAAATCGAACGCACTTTTACGGATATCTTCGTCTGAGGAAAGTATGCAATTTCTCAATATTTTCTCAAACTCTTCTGTTGAAAGAATCTCTGCATATTTATTTATTTGGTATATTGAAAATATTTTCGGATAGCCTTTACTTGACAATTCTATCAATCTACTGCATGCACTTTTTGCTGTTGCACAATTGATTGAGTTGTAGTTTAGACGTGCTAAAACATAAGAGACTGTCCTAAGTTCATATTTATCATGATGCCCGAATGCTTGCTCCCAAGCATCCTTGTGTTCTTTAGTTGTTTCGATTATTTTATTGAGCCTTGATACAAGTATTTCAGCAACCTCTTGCTGCTTTTCATCAGGAATATGCGCAACCAAAGCTTCCAAGACACACAGATTATCTTCCGCTTTACCTGTATAGACGACAATGTCATCATCTGCATTTTGGTTTGACATATCCCCATTCCGTAATCGGTCAATGCTTTTCTCAATTCGATCAAGCGGCGATATACTTTCCTTCTCTCCTTCAAAGGGCACAACATTAAAGGAATATGTTGCATTTATGCTTACATCCATATCTTTAATGCGCCAGGTTCTTATTGCTTCTCGCAATTCAGATTGCTGATTAGGAACACAGTTTTTGATTATGCGTGCGGCTCTTAAATATGCATTGTTACGCACATATTTGTCTGGATTATCAAACGCTTGTTTGATAATCTCAATCGCCTTGTCGGGTACATTAATTTCTACTGCAAGATCTGGGAAAATAATATCTCTATCCAATTCATCAATTGCTATAGGAGCACATACCAATTTGGGATAAATGTCTCTGAGATCCATATCTGATAGGCAATTATAGATAGTACGCAAAGATTCATTCTTATAATCCCTTGTTCTTGATTCACGAATTTGCAACAATATCGGGACTAAATGCTTAATACGTTCAGCATCCAATACTACACAAAAACGACGAAGGATTTGCGTTATTGCGACACTCAACCGTGTACCATAGCCAGATTCATTCCAATCGGTCGTTGCACTCGCTAACTTTATTATTGAGTCAAAAATAGTTTTGAGAACATTGATATTTATAGAAGAAATTATGTTTTTTGAAAGCACCTCCTTAATAGTATCAGCTTGTGCAGACCGAATAAGAGCATTTAACGCAAAAGGAGCATTTCCAGAGCATAAAAGTGAGTCACTACTCAATTTCATCATGCTTGTGTTTATGGTCATGGCATTAATCAGGTAGGGATACCCAAAAGACTCCCAAACCATTTGCACTCTACCTGCAAACTGGCTTTCTGAATCTCGATTGCCAACTCCCATTGAGAAATGGTTTATTACATGATTAAGATTAAACTCGTGAGTACGATACTTATTCCTATTGTTCGTGTTTTTATCTCTACAATCGTATAGTCTGCCCTTTTCATAACGGAAATACTTGTATATCCGATAACTATCAAGATCCCTATTAACGCGAGCTCTTCTGTCTGAGAAAGGTTCTAATAATCTTATAACACTTTCGTATGCTCCCATTGTCGAATCAATGAAGTTTAGGTTCTGGGAAGTCATATATGCCTTTTGAAGATGCGCATAGGTTTTTGTCAATAACGAGTAGGCATCTTCAAATTCCCCAATTTCCACCATTATTGCAGATTTCCAAAGTACACCCAAATAATCTTCAGGAGCCGGGCTCCACAATGTCATAATCATTTGTGTCTTGGAATAATCCATCACTGAAACTGCTGACAAACAACGTTCGTATAAGTATCGTCTTATAATTTCCGTATCTGTAGTATATCGCACATCAGCTAAGAGTTCCGAAATTTTTTCAAATTTTTTAATTTCATATCTTTGTCGATAATATGACATTAAGGAAATACTCAATACTACCAATTGATGGTCGTTAATTATTTCCTCTTTTGTTAGACCTTCAATCAGTCTATTAATTTCCTTTGCATACCATGGCAATAACGAGACTGGCGTAAAAGACATTCTAATACGCCATTCAAGTTCATACAGCAGTTCTTTCCTTTCTTTTGTTGGAAGTGAGGAAATTCCCTCATGTATATTCCGAAGCTCAATTGAGAAAGAATCTTCAAAAGCATTCTCCAGGTATTGCACTGGCATAAAGAGCCATCCCGGATAGGTTTCTCGTATTGTCCTGTACTTATGCAAAAGTTCTTTCATTATTTCGACATCAATATCGTTTCTGAAAGATCCATTTTCCACTTTTATAGACCGGATTTTCCCAACTATGTCATATGGCACTGTAGCATTCCATTCAATTACATGTGCCGCAGGATTTTCTTCCAAAAACTGAAAGATGAATTCAAAATATTCGTCAATACTGTTAAATGGAGAATTATATCTCGAAATAATTTCGATTCGACGTTTGTGAAGAAGTGAAAGTTCTGATTCATGATAACCTTTATCAGATACATCAAATAGATAGATGGGGGCCAATTTTTCACCCATCTTGTCTCGAATCCATCCTATCCAATTAAGAAAATTCGGATCATCTCCTGAGAATCCAAACAGACTTAATGCACTCTCTATGAGGCTCTGACGGACTGTATTTACAAATTCAGGATGCTCATCCGGATATTTCCTATAGTCCTCTTCGCTTATGATATATGGTCTTATATCTGGGAAAGAGCCGTGCAATTTGATAATACGAGGATGAGGTCGATACAGCAAAGTTTCTTTGTTAGTAACAAGATTATAGGAAATCCTCGTTGGAGTCTTTTCCAAAAGCTGATCATAATTGGTCGTGAAAATGTCATGCCATGGTAGGTTAACTAAAGCAATATGCAGTGGTCCAGGCTTTAGCTTGTCATTAGGAACAGCTTCTTCTATAATTCTCTCAAGTTCATTCCTACCATATTGACATTCAACTTGAGAGGCAAGACGTAATGCAGATTTCAGAGACAAATCGCTTTTATCTGGTTCTCCACCATAAAGCCTTTTATAGAAATCAAGAGCAAGACCTTCCCAGTCTTTTACAGGGACATTGGCGTCTCTTTCCGCATTACGGCTGAAGCCCGACCCAACCATAGCGGAGGCAGACCCATCATGGAGGAATCGTTGGATATGTTCCAACTTTCCTCTAACGCTTAAGAACCATTGACTGCTCTTTATCTCTTGAAATCTTTCAGAATTTATCATCTTTACTATTATTTTAGTTTGGTGACGATGTCGCCGTAGAGGGCGTGGTTGGCGGGGATGCCGGCGTCGAGGTCGGGGACGATGCCGCGTTCGGCGATGACGGCGAGGCGGTTGTGGTATTCCTCGCACTCTGCCACTTGGGCGCGGAGCGTTTTGAGCTGGTTGCGCTGCTTGGTGGAGAGGGTCGATTCGTTCGCTTGGAGGTCGTCGATGCGTTTGTTGAGTCGCTCAATGTAGGGCAGCAGATAGCGAGAGCGGATGCGCTCAACCGTTGCCACGTTCATGCGGTGAACGTAGACGAGCACTTGGAAAGCTCCTTTCTTCGATGCGAAGAGCCAGTAGATGGGACGGTTCTGATACATCTTCTTGTGGTCTTTCCAGAAGTCTTTGATGAAATATTGTTCGAGGCTCTTACCGAGGCATTGCTCGATGAAGTTGAGGTTTTCACTCTGCGTGTCATTGCCGAAGACCTGACGCACGAATGTAGCCATGCGGTTGACAGCATTGTCGTGAAAACCGCAATTCTCAGGAAGCAAAGGAATGATACCATCTGTATCAATCCAGAACTTTTCATCTGTTCCCGGAATTTCGTATTCAGCCACTTCTTCCGGAGTTTCGTTTGGGTGAGCGATAGCCAATCCGGGACGGTCAAGACGATAACGTCCCATCATACAGCCGACAGCATAGCTGATTAGTTGCTTCATCACCACATCCGAATGCCAGCATAACACTACACCGTCTACATCGTCTGCATCCGGTGTCACTTCTCCTTGTTGTAATATGGTGATTTCACTGTATGGGACTTGCGAATCTAATTCGTCATCTAATTCATAAATATTTATAAACTTGCGGTTTATTTCTTCCTCATTTCTCCATAATTGTTTAAACTGATTTGTCCAATATTTGCGATATGCAATGTAACGGCTACGAATAGTGCATGAATCCAGTTTGACACTTTCTATACGTTCCGTTAAGTTCGCATCACATCTAACTGACTCTGGAAATAAAATTTCTATATCGGCCTCTCTACTATCCTTAAATATTTCGACAGAGTCATAAATTTCAGAGTAGTTCTGCAAGAGCGGATTAATTTGGAAATCCCACGATGTTTCGTGTGCATCCCAGTCGGCTTTAGAGATGCTTATGTTCTCCTCTACTATATTTCCTACTCCATTTGGGATTATTATAGGTGCCGATAAAACAACGTCTCCACCATTATTCAATGTTGGATTTAGTATTTTAAGAATGTTTTGGAAGATATTGGAATTTAGATAAGCTAAGAAATCCCTATAATCTTCTCCTTCATTAACGAACATCGTTGCAGCAGCATGTTCAAATAAAAATCCATTTCCGTAGCACCTACAACTTATTTTTCCAGAAGTTATCGCATTCCACGTAATGGCAGGTTTATAATATAAATTCATGTAGGTTGTTCGAGGTCGGTGCATTTCATCACGTTTTCTCCAATCAACTATTGAATCTAAATTTCCATACCATCTTCTAAATCCACCACCTGCTGTATAAGGAACAAATTTATATGATGAATTTGTGAAGCTATCGTTATTATCTAAATTGAACCCTATTTTATCAAAAGCAACCTCATGCCAGAACCTTGTGAATTTAGTGTTATCCCCAGTAGAAAAACCAGATCTAGCAATTGCCTTGTTTGACATTAAATTATCTGCATGAAATGCTTCTATCATCTTCTCACTCACCCAATATCCAAAAGGAGAACCAGGAATTTTCTCAAAGTTGCTTTGAGGTACATCATATCTATTCTCTTCGGCAAGGAACATACGTTCTTTGTCAGCACAGTTTTTGCCATCTACAAGACGATAATATACACCTGATGCTTCTTCTGTCGGTTTTAGCTTTTCAAATACAAAAGCCGTATTCTGCACGACCTCGCCGGAGAGTTCATCGAAAGTGCGTGGTCCGAGATGTAGCATTGAAGAGAGAGTATATTCTTTGAGGAAAAGTTTGCGCAGAGCCTCGAATGAAGACAAGAACATCCATGATTGCATATTTATCATACCCATGCGACCACCTTCGCGCAGCCTCTCCATGCACACCATCATGAAGACCGCAAACATATCTGCTTTCCCCTCTTTATAGTGTTTGTTGACATAATGAGAAAGCACATCAATCTTATTGGTAGGCATATACGGTGGATTCATCACTATGGCATCATATTGTGTGGATAGCGCAGCAATGACCGGATTTTCACTATTTGGTTTGTTGAAAATTTGAATTGAACCGAGTTCGCGAGATTCTTCAGGCATTCCGCTCATATCATAGACACGAGGCATGAGCGAAGCGTCAACAAGAGATGAATCGCGCTGACAGGCTTTGAGCATCAGTGCGAATGTGGCGAGTTGTTTGGCGCGGGTGTCAATGTCGATGCCGGTGAGATTTTTGGTGAAGATGCACTCTATGGCTTCGCGGCGAGTATAGCCCTCGGAGATGTAAAGGTCGTAAAGCACATCGAAACACTCATTTAGGATATGACCCGAACCACAAGCGAGGTCGGCTACCTTCATATCCTCTATGTCGTGACAGATAGCGGTAGGCTCTTCGGGGGTATCCACATAGTATTTACGGTGATTTTCAGGCAGCATCTCTTTACCGCCCAACACGCCGCCTATGGTATTTTGCACCATATACTTCACAATCCAGTTTGGTGTGAATATCTGGGTGGCAGCAGGAATATCATCCGCGTCATATTTACCTTTCTTGGCAAACACCTGATCTTTCTTCTCCGAGATATAGAACTGGTAAAGCCAACCCAACAGCTCAGACGAATGGTAATCATCTTCGGTTATGAAATCGGAGGAGTTTAGCATATCTATGAATCCGCCCTCCGATAATATATTGGCAGGTATGAGTATATCGGTATAGTCACTTGAAAGGCCGAAGCATTTTGAAATCAAAGGGGTGTTATGGCAAAAGGCAGTGATGAGCAATGCAAACTGCTCGGTGGTCTTGGTGTCATCATCGAGCAACTGCATCAGAGCTTTACGGTTTTCATCATTCATGTCGGGAATATGCCCCTCGCGGGCATCATCGACGATGAACGGAGTGCGAGTGGTACCTGCATACCGGAGCACAGGTTCGCAAAGCTGGTTCATGGCAAGAATGCGGATAGCCATAAGGCGATTGAACCAAATGTAGGCTGCCTCCTCCACCACATGATTCACGCCATGCTTGCGCAACTGTTCCTCCAGAGCCTTGAAACCTCGGTAAAATGCCATAGTACAAGCCTTCCCTTTCCATACAGCTCCGCCTGCCACCTCGATAGGCGACTCCTTCGGATTTCCCTTATCGTCAAATCCGAGTGCGGTAAGGCGGTTTGCTACACCTTGTATGAGTTTATTTCGAGCTTCGGTAGCGAAGCGTTTCAGTTTTGCCGTGTTCATTGTTTAGTGACTTTAACGTATTTTTGCCCTTTTGTACCTCCATTCTCTGACGTTAATGGTTTGAGGTATCCAGCATCCACCAGAGGTTGGATATATTTTTTTCGATGTCTACTTTGGTTGGTTACTCCTACTCTATCCAAAATTTCTTGAGCAGATCGAGGAACTGAGCAAAAGTTTACTATATCCTTTTCTTTATTTGAAATTTTACGTCTTCCCTGAGATGCTGGTTCATCGTTCTCTAATACTGGTTCCCCGACATGGTTTACTGGTTCGTTTTCGCCAAATGCTGGTTCATTCGATACCTCTACTTGGTTACTTTTGTCATTTTCCTGGTTCTTTCCCGGTTCCTTTTCATCGAATGCCGGTTCATCTGAATTACCCTTGCGAGGAATGGTGATGATAAATTCATTCTGCTTATCATCATTAGCGAATTGCATAGCAACTCCTTCATCCATGGCACGCAGTATGCCCGTTCCTGCACCGGAGTATGGCAGCAGGAAGTTGGCATGATAGAACAATTGTTCGTTACGAGGCATCGACGTTCCATTTTCGATGTCATCTACTGTCAATCCTCTCGGCAATACGCCCGGACTATGAATCTCAATCCTATCATCGAGGATGAAAATCCGTATCGGAGCAGTACGAGCCAGCGATCGATGGATAAGAGCATTCATAACCAACTCGGAGAGAGCCTTGTCGGAAACTTCAAGTACGCCTTGGGTATTGAACTCTTCTCCAGGTTGCACATATCTTAGATTGCGCCGAAGAAACGACATAATGGTGTCGTACTGATGACGTAGATTCCCCTCCATATCGGCATCATTGACACGGTCGCGGAAGCGACTGCCACCGATGCTTGTGCCATAAAAAGAGATGCACTTGGCAGTTAACGTGGGACGGAATAATTGAGGCGACTGTCCGAAGAGAAGAAGTCCCATGAGAGTCAACTTACCATCCGGACGCATCAACCGAAGATTTGTCAGCAAACGCTCCAGTGTGATATTGCGTGAGATGGCCTTGATGATTTCATCCAAGGATTTATTGTCATAGTCCGCCGGCTCGATTCCGTTTTTGCGAAGCGGCGTCTCAAACCGTTTGAGCAGATATTCCTTCAGCGTATCAAGGTCAAGGTCGTCAATCGTGGCATCAGTTGTGGCATTTTCGGTAATGAACGTGCCACATTCCTCCATCATCTCAGCAATCTCATTGTTGTCGATGATACGCCGTTTGTCCGCACCCTGCTTAGCCCAGATAATGCCCTTGTTATCCTTGTATGGCTTGTTGGAGCCTTCATTAACTGTGACGACAATGATGTTGCCACCTTTTACCGCTACGGAATCTGTCTCAATACCTATACGAGGATCAACATTCTGTGTAGCGATATTCGACAATTTCTGGTTTGTCTCCTGAGTCTCTTCATAACTCAACGGATTCATCTTTCCGGTCTTGTCGACAATGCCGATAAGAAGCATACCGCCACGAGAGTTGCTGAAAGCTACCAACTCCGCGCCAATATCATAGTTGTCAAAGATGCGCTCCTTAAACTGCACTTTCGACACCTCGGAATGCTGGATTATGTCGTTTAGTTCTTCTTTGGTCATCGCTCAACTGATGATGATTACAGATTCGCCCTTATCAATATGCTCCATGAGTTGCTTGCGCAAATCCGCGAGGTAATTCTCAACATCTGTAGCCGAACCAAGCGGAGTCGCCCGTTTGGTCTTAAGGCTGATTGAGAGCGGTTCCCGAACTTCATCGGGCTTGTTATTATCATCTTGCTTGTATTCCTTACCTTCCGCTTCGCGCCGTTTGCGCTCCTCTTCCTCCTTGCGTTTCTTCTCTTCAATTTTTCGACGCTGCACCACCGCGTTGATCTTGGCGGCCTCATCCTGAAAGTAGGAGTCAGTATTTGCATTATTCTGAAGGACAAGGATATTGTCAGACATCGAACGCATCTTGATAACATCATTGACATCACGGAGCACCGAGACATCAACATTCTGATCGTTGGCTGCATCCACCAGAAGAGAATATATCTCATTATACGCATCGGCGATAGCCTGCCTTTTCGTCTTACGCACGGCATCGAGAGCTTGGTCGATAGCTTTGCGCGCCTTCACATAATCACGAATACGAATAGGCCATGATGCCTCTTCGAGACCGGCAAGCATATCGATATTTGCTGAGAGTTCGTCATTATCGCTAAGGAACGTGAAATTATCGGCATTAGCACGTGAGTAGTTGACCAAATCGCGGAACTGTCCAATCTGGTCGTGGGTGAACTGAACCACCTCGCGCACCTTGTCCATCATCTCCTTTCCTTTATCCTTCTCCTCGATGACGAGCTTGAAGAAAGTTTCGGGGTCGCGCTGCTTCACCCATTTGTCAAAGAGCGTAATGACATCTGAGACCGGACTTGTGAACCGATAAGAGCCATATTCATTGAGCAACCTGTTATATGCCGCAATCATGCCGCGCAGACTCTTTGGAGTGTCGTCTTTTGCCGCCATGCGGAAAATCTGGGTGCTGTCGGTACTTGCGAATGCAGCACTCGGCCCGAATATCTGCTTCCACGCTTCGTTGAAACTGTGGATAAGTTCCTTGGATATTGCCACACCTTCGCGCAAGGTGAATTTATTGGTCTCATTAATCAGATGCGATGCCACGGTTGTGACCTCCACATTACGGTCGTTGCCATAGGTGTAGTCGCGAAGATGGCGGCGTACAAGTTCGTTAATCACATACAATGTCGGTATGCTGTCCCAACCGTAAGGGGCTTTGGCAAACTTGGCAACCACATCACTGACATTCACTTCGCCATACTGACGGCCAAGATAGGTGTTGACTTCCTTCTCGGCTTCGGTGGGCGTAGCGTTCATCTCATCATAATCGCCCGGATTGACCGGACGCAAGATTTTAGAACGTAGATCTGCCGTATTGCGGGGAATTACATTATTGTCCACCAACGAAGCCTTGGTGTATATGCTGTCCATGTGATGTTTCATGGCAAGCCTGAAACGGTTGTCGGCATTTGATAGCGACAGATCAGGGTCATCAAGCACCATAGTTCCGCTAACAATAGGACAGGTGTCGAGGATCTTGCGTATTTCAGGCTCGATGACCTTGGAGAATACCTCGGCGGCACGCTCCTTGAATTTCTTGCGGATTTCGGCATTTTCAGGACTGGAGGCGGGAGTCTCCATGTATTTTTGCTCTTTGCAATACCAAGAGAACTGATTTAGCAGCTTCTTGTTTTCCTGCATCATCTCGCCCATGTAGAACACGAGCCGTCCATCAGCATTATTGAATGCGAAATGATGCACGTCCTCGAAGTCACGGTCAGTATTGAACTCCAGATGTATCTCTGATGCCGCACCGCCGAATATGTCACGCTGCTTGATTATCAGCCTTACAGAGAATGAACGTGTACCATACTGCTCCTTGTTCTTCAGACTCTTGTAATAACGGGTAATCACCTCATTAATCACCTTCGACTGGTCATTGTTATCAACTGTCTGGTTCTTGATAAGGTCGGCAACCTTCATTTCTTCCTCGGAATAGAAGGCGAAAGAATCGGGAGATCCGGCTTTGCCGGCAACACGGCGAATTATGTTGTTGTCACAGAGATATTCCACAACATTCTCAACCTTGTCGCGAATCACTATCCAAGGGGTTGTGGTATCATTGACGAGCAGAGTGGTTATATTGTCAATCGAAGCCGGGAACTGGAGTTTCTCGCTGTCGTCTATGTTGCAAATCATGAAGAGCACCTTTACCACACGCTGAGCAAACTGATTATCTCTATCGTATTTCCTTGCTATGTTTGAGGCATTTGTGATGGCTCGCTGACCCTTGTTCTGCAATCCTTCCTCAAACATATTGTTGTATAGCTCGTCAAAAGAGATAAAGGTTCCAACCTCAGCCTGAGCGCGGTTAAGTGCTGTGGAATGAACCACCTTTATGATGCTTCGTTCATTTCCTTTAACCTCACGAGCTACGTATTCAAGCGTCCGGAAGTTATTAAAGACTTTCTGAATGAGCTTGAACTGATAAGGGATAAATGGGTAATAGCGCAGATTCTACCTGCAAGTGCAAAATTAGGCAATAAATTTG
>UMKG01067576.1_pt1 | contig 24147 bp, 25 predicted proteins | sample 1966261 | NCBI WGS metagenome assembly UMKG01 (sample SAMEA4836169, study PRJEB28245) | human gut metagenome | biome: gut microbiome; material: fecal sample | place: Denmark | collected 2008 | reverse complement strand
CTGCCGATATCATCAAAAACAGCGGCGCGGATTCCCTTGCCGGGCGGACTGCAGCGGTCATGATAGGCTCAAGCGAAACAACGTTCTACGTTATTGCAGTGTATTTCGGCGCGGCGAAGATAAAAAACACGCGCCATGCGATACCGGCGGCGCTGCTGGCCGATCTTGCGGTGTTTCTCGCCTCGGCATGGACATGCGCGCTGATGTGGGGATAATTCGGGAAAGGCCGGGAAATAATAGCATCACTTAGGAGAGTGATGCTATGCAGGGCAAAGTCGAGCTGTGCGGCGTGAACACATCAAAGCTGCCGCTTTTGAAAAACGCCGAGATGCGCGAGCTGATCGCCGCCGCGCAGTCGGGCGATATGGCCGCGCGCGACAAGCTCATAAACGGAAATCTGCGCCTCGTGCTGTCGGTCATACAGAAGTTTTCCGGACGCGGCGAGAGCATGGACGACCTGTTTCAGGTCGGCTGTATCGGGCTTATCAAAGCCATTGACTGCTTTGATCTCAGCCAGAACGTGCAGTTTTCGACCTATGGCGTTCCGATGATATCGGGCGAGCTGCGGCGATTTCTGCGCGATCACGGCGCTGTGCGCGTATCGCGCTCGGTTCGCGATACGGCCTACCGTGTTTTGCAGGTCAAGGAGCGGCTCACCGCCGAGCTGGGGCGCGAGCCGGATGTTGACGTTATCGCAAGGGAGCTGGGAATAAAGCGCTCCGAGGTCGTGTTTGCGCTCGATTCGATATGCGACCCGGTGTCGCTGTACGAGCCTGTGTACAGCGACAGCGGCGAGAGTGTCTGCGTCATGGATCAGATCGGCGATACGAAAAACACCGATGAGCACTGGCTCGAGCAGATAGCGCTTGATGAGGCGGTCGGACGCCTTTCCGAGCGCGAACGGCGCATACTTTCGCTGCGCTTCTACCTCGGCAGGACTCAGACCGAGGTCGCGCGCGAGATCGGGATAAGCCAGGCCCAAGTATCGCGTCTTGAGAAAAACGCGATAGGGAGGATCAAAAAAGAGCTTGGAAGCTGAATTCATAAAAAATTTAAATTATTTGATAAAAAAATCGCAAATAACTCTTTACAAATCAAAAACTATGTGCTATTATAACATCGTCAGATAAATAACAAAACATTATTCGTTTGATTCTTCTTTCCATCTCTCTTTTCTTTGCTTGTTACCGGTATTGCGGAGCTCCTCAATCCGCAGTACGCCGCAACAAAATCACAAAAAAGACGCTGCCGTTCTCCTGTTGGGCAGCGTCTTTTTTGTTTTTAGAGGCGAATTTAGGCAGCTACGGATACATATATCTCTGGTATCCCGGTTCGAGACTGCCGACAAAACCGTGGTTGCCTCGCGCAACGAAAGTGCGATGCTTAATTTTGCACCGCACCCAATTGTCTTCCCCTTGAGGGGAAGATGCCGCTTGCGGCAGATGAGGTGTAATTATATCCGCGCCGTAGGCGCTACATTTTTTCTGAGGCGCATTCAAATTGTGTCGATGCGTTTATTGCGGTAGCCCGATGTTGAAACTTCCGACAAAACCGTGAAACTGCCGTGCTACGTTAGTGCACTGCTAAGTTTTTTGCCGCACCCTTGTAGGGAACGGATTTATCCGTTCCGCTTGTTGTGGTTTCGTCGGCAGTTTCCGGTCAGGCACCGGCAATCACCGTATCCGTAGCTGCCCCAAATCGCCTCTGAAAATGGTTTAATTCACCGATAAACGCAATGGCAAATTGTGCAAAACATAAAAACTGAGCCGATAAGGAAATTTGCAGCCAAAAAAGTAAAATTATATACTATACTAAAGCCGAGAAACGAGCCGCGAGGCAGTCATAGTTTCCTCTGCACCATCGAGCCGGGCAACCGCAATATGCGTATCCGTAGGTGCAGCAATTCGCCGATAAAAAATTTTTTCAAAAGCTGTCCTGTTTTTCGTATAATTCTTGTCTATATGTATGAAGGGGACAAAAAACGGTATCCGGAGGTGATAATCTATGAGTAAACCGAAATATATCATACTTGTAACTTTGTCGCTGCTGTTTTCTGTTGCGTGGCTCTTGGGCTTATACGTCAGTCTCGGTTTGTCGGGATTTAGCACCGAGCGAAGAATGTGGCTGTTTATCCCGTCGCTTTTATGCCTGATCCCGTCATGGCTTATAGATAGAAGATTAAAGACGGAGGAGCGTTATAAGTTCAAGACACAGGTACCCATCGGTTTCTGCCTGTTCCTTTCGTTTTTCGGGCTTGCGCTTGTCTACGGACTTCCGTACATTCTCCCTTACATCAAATCGTGATCCCATAGCGCAAAAATATCCCGGCCGTGAGGCCGGGATATACTGTCTATTTCTTGTTCGTCAGCTCCAGGAGGTTATACCTTTCTATGCCGGAGCGCGAGATGCCGAGGTGGCGGCGTATTGCGGCGGCGGCCATGTCGCGGTCGCCGAACTTTAAAATATCGCAGATGAACACATGGTCGGTGTCCAGCGTGTCATAAAATCCGTCCGGACGCGAGAACAGCAGATAGCTGCGGCAGCGGAACAGGCGGTACTTCATCTGATCGTATATATCAGTTATAAGCTGATTGCCCGAGGCCTTGACGACGGAGAAGTGGAAGTTTATCTCCTGCTCAAGAAGCTTTGCGAAAACAAAGTCCTTGCCCTTGTGGAAGGCCTCGTCGTAGGTGGCCTGGAGCTTGTGCGCCATGTCGTACAGCTCGTCGAGCTGCTCCTTCGTTATGTTCAGCGCAGCCTCGCCGGCGGCGTAGGTTTCGATCATCTCCGTGAAATCGCAGATCTCGTCATAGTCTTTTTTGTTGAATTCGGCAACGTAGTAGCGGCTGTTTTGGATTTTGATATAGTTATTCGAAGCAAGCTTTTCAAGCGCGGCCTTGACCGGCGAGCGGCTTATGCCAAGCTCCTGCGCGATGCTGCTTTCGCTTATGCGGCTTCCGGGCATCACCGCGAAGCTGATGATATCCTGCAAAACAAGCTCATGCACGATGTCGTTGAGCGGCATGAAAGGATTTTCGCTGCGTATTTTTTCAAACTGCTTGCAATTCACAAAATCAACTCCTTTAAAGTTATTAAACAGGATATCATAAACGCCACGCAGATGCAATTCAAAATTTGCGTTTATGCGCATAAAAAGCGCCTAAAATGCTGTTTGAATGCCCCAAATTCGGCATAACCGTCGGAAAAAACAAGCGGAAACTCAAATTAACGGAAAAACCGTCTGTGCACAAGCTCCAGCGCCGGCAGCAGCCTGTCGGGCGAAACGAACAGCGAGCAGCCGCCGTCAAAAAGCTCGGTGTGCGTGACGATGATATCGCTGTGGGCAAGCGCGGCAACGGCCTCGGCAAGCACCTGCGCATTTGCCTCGCGGCCGATGACGCTCACCGTGCCGAGCGAAGGATCGCGCGTCACGCCGCACAGGCCTGGGCGATCGGGATGATCGCACATGACCGTGCCCTCTTTTCGCGTGAAGCTCGACAGCAGATGCACTCGGACGCGCTCGCGCATCGCGGCCTCCACGCTGCGCGAATGCAGCACCTGCGAGCCGTGCAGCGCAAGGCGCAGCATGTCGCCGTAGTCGATCCTGTCGAGCCGCACCGCACCGGTAACAAGTCGGGGATCGGCCGTGTATATGCCGTCAACGTCTGAGTATATCTCGCATCTGTCGGCGCTCAGTGCGGCGGCAAGCTCCACCGCCGTTGTGTCCGAGCCGCCGCGGCCGAGCGTAGTCGTGTCGCCGCCCTCTTCCGCGCCCTGAAAGCCTGCTGCAACGACGATCTTTCCATCGCCAAGCTCGCGCAGGATACGAGCGGTGTCGATACTCAGTATGCGCGCCGCGCCATGCGCCGAGTCTGTCAGTATTCCGGCCTGCGCGCCCGTGAGCGAGACGCAGCTTTTGCCCATGTCGGCAAGCTGCATTGCCGTCATTGCCGCCGAGCCGGTCTCGCCGCAGGACAGCAGCGCGTCAAGCTCGCGCGCCGGTGCATCTGCGCTTATGCGCCGCGCCTGGCCGAGCAGCTCATCTGTCGTATCGCCGCGCGCCGATACGACCGCAACAATTTTGTTCCCGGCATCGGCACAGTCGGCAATTATGGCGGCCGCGCGCCTGAGCCGTTCCGCTCCGGCCAGCGAGCTTCCGCCGAATTTTTGAACTATAAGCATTTTATCACCCAAATAAAAAGAAGTAGGGTCACCCCCTACTTCATTTTATTCAGGCACGCCTCAGCCTGCCATAAGCTCAATGTTCACAACGCCCGGCACGGTGCTCAGCCGAGCCATAAGCTCGTCACTGCTGATGATGAGATTTTCCGGTGCGATGGATATGGTCACGAGCGCAACTCCGTTTGCCGGTATCGACTGGTTTATCGTGAGAATATTTGCGCCCGATTCGGTAAAGATAGAAAGTACCGAGGCAAGCTTGCCCGGCTTATCATGCAGCTTGATGTGGAATGTCATGATGGCATCGCGCTTCATATCCCGGAAGGGCGTGATGCAGTCCTTGTATTTATAAAAGGCGCTGCGGCTCAGATCGACGCGCTCGACAGCCTCTGCAACCGTTCGGGCTTCGCCCGTTTCCAAAAGCGACTTCGCTTCCGTCACCTTGACGAAAACTTCGGGCAGAGCCGTAGCCTCGACGAGAAAATATTTGGGTTTAGCGTTTGCCATTTTTGAGCCTCCTGTCTGCAACACAATGACATTTGTTCGTGTATTGAGGATTTTAACACATCACGCCGCCGATATCAATAGTGTACAAAAGAAAAATCGGAGGAGATAAAAATGCTGCTTGGCATAGTGCTCAGCATAATAGCCGGCATGGCAATGAGCGTGCAGGGAGTTATGAATACGCGCCTGGGCGAGGGGATAGGCAACATGGAGGCAAACGCCTTTGTTCAGGGCACGGCGTTCGCGCTTGCGATGATCGTTCTGCTGTTCTGGCGGCAGGGGAGCTTCTCCGCCCTCGGCAGCGTCAGCAAGCTCTATTGGCTCGGCGGCGCGCTGGGGCTTGTGATAACGCTCACGGTAATGCTCGGCATAAAAAGCCTCGGCACGACGGTGGCGATATCAATAATCCTCATATCGCAGCTTCTTGTCGCAGCACTCATCGACGCCTTCGGCCTGATGGGCAGCGAGAAAATAGCATTCGGCTGGAACAAATTTGCCGGCCTTGCAGTGATGTGCGGAGGCATGCTGCTGTTCAAGCTCCGTTAAGACGCTTAACATGCTTCCAGAAAATTGATACTTGAAATATGAGAAATTTATGATACAATGGTTACATTGTGAGCCGAAAGCAGGTGAGCCGTGATGGACAAAATATCGTTATTTACAAAAACTGCCGCCGAGGCATATGCCGCCGGCCGGCAGGACAGCCGCCATTTCATGGCTCTGTATAAGGCTTATCTTCGCGGCGCATCCGATGCTGCCGAAGCTTATCAGGAATATGAGCATGACCACAGCGTTAAAATGGCTGTGGCAGCTATGATATTTGCTTTTCTCAGTTGGTTTATAACCATGTATTTTGTGTTTAAGTGATTTTCCATACCCCCACGCGTGTCGTGGGGAGTTTTTTTGCGCAATGTTTCGACAAAAAATTACAAAGATGGGATTAAAACGACGAATTGTAATCGTTTTCTCAGCCTTTTCGTCGAATTATGTCAACAAATATTAAAAATTATCGACATGATTCGCGCGCCAAAACATTTCGGATATGGTAAGTTTATACCACAAAAGCGGCTGTTTTGCCTCAAAAGGTAAAGACGGCGCTGTTCATGTAGCATACTGGAGGAGAATAGTTATGGAAACCAAGACCCGTGTTCTAATTGCGGATATCGACGAAGACTTTCGGCGCCTGCTGGGCGATGTCCTGTCACAGGAGGACGACATGGAGTGCGTCGGCAGCACCGACAACGGCGTTGAAGCGCTCACGCTTGCTGCCGAGCAGCAGCCGGATGTGCTGGTGATGGACCTGGTGCTTTTGAAGCTCGACGGTATCGAGGTGCTGCGCCGCCTGCCCGAGGCATGCCCCGGAGCGAAGGCGATCGTCGTTACGCATCTGTACCGAAACGAGATAGTGCGCCAGTGCACCGCGCTCGGAGCGGCGTATTTCGTGCCGGAGCCCTGCGATATCACAGCGCTTCTGGATCGCATCCGCCAGATCGGTGCGCTGCCGAGTCAGGAGGAGGTGTTCCTGCCTGCGCGCCCGAGCGACGCAAATCTCGAAGCGGCCGTCACCGAGATCATCCACGAGATCGGCGTTCCGGCGCACATAAAGGGCTATCAGTACCTGCGCGAGGCGATTATACTTACGATAAACGACATGGATATAATCAATGCCGTCACCAAGGTGCTGTATCCTGAGGTTGCGAAAAAATTCGGCACAACGCCGTCGCGCGTCGAGCGCGCAATACGCCATGCCATCGAGGTCGCGTGGGATCGCGGCGATATCGAGGTTTTGCAGAAATTTTTCGGCTACACCGTGTCGAACATCAAGGGCAAGCCGACAAACAGCGAATTTATCGCAATGATCGCCGACTGTCTTTCCCTGCGTCAGAAACAGGGCGCAATGCGGTGAAAACGCAGGCGGCTCAATGCTTTACGCGGTGGATAAATGTGGCACGGCTTCAATGAACTTTCGTAAATCCCGAAGCTGAAGCCGCCACAGACCTATAAACCGTTTTGGCGCATCATGATAAACTCTCTTGATTTATTGGGTGGAAACCACACCGATAAACAGGAGAGTTTTTATTTATGACAGAGTATGATTTTGACAGGATGATCGACGAGTATTCGATGGCGCGCGGAGTGATCTCACCGCTTGCCTGGCCGAGAGTCTCCTCCGTCGGGGACAGAATAACGCGGTTTCTTATTTCAACGCCGCCTATCTTGCTCTTTGTGAAAATCTTTTCGTACATAGCATGGTCAATCCGCTGACCGGCATGGAGACCGAGTATGATCTCAGCCCTGTGGCCGAGCCTAAGCACATTGTGGTCATCGGCGGTGGCGTAGCAGGCTGCGAGGCAGCTATCGTAGCTGCACAGCGCGGCCATAAGGTCACGCTGCTTGAAAAGACCGGTACGCTCGGCGGTCAGTTCATCGTTGCGTCTGTTCCCGTCGGTAAGGGCGATTTCAGCTCGTTTATAGTGTGGCAGAAGCATACGCTCAAAAAGCTCGGCGTTGATGTGCGCCTGAACACCGCCGCCGACCGCGAGCTTGTTGACAGCCTTAAGCCCGACACGGTCATTGTCGCAAACGGTTCAAATCCTGCAATGCCGCCCGTTCCTGGCCTGCGCGACAACAGCGAGATAGCTCATAAGTATCTGCGCGGCGAGATAGAGTTCGGCGAAAAGGTAGTAGTCATCGGCGGCGGACTCGTCGGTGCGGAGACGGCCGACCACATGGCGGTGCACGGCGCAAAGGATGTCACCATTATCGAAATGCAGCCGGATATCATGCTCGACGGCGAACCGATACCCAATGAGGTCGTGTTTAACCGCTTCAAGCAGTATGGCGTAAAAGTCGTAACAAGCGCTCGCGTGACAAGTGTCGAGGCCGCTGCCGTAACGTATGAAAAGGACGGAGTAAGTGTGCGCATAGACGGCGTAAATACCATCGTGAATGCAACCGGCGTAAAGCCCGACAGCAGCGTTGCGGCTATGCTTGAGGGAGCACCCTATGAAGTCGTTATCGCCGGCGACGCATCCAGCGCAAAGAACGGCTTTAAGAATATTCAGGAAGGCTATGAAGCCGGCCTTCGTGTCTGAGACAATAAAACCGAATAAGCCATAAAAAACACACTGCTTGCTCAATGCAAGCAGTGTGTTTTCGCTGCACTCGGGCCTGAGCTTTATGCTGAGCTTTTCGTCCTCGGTCATGCTTACGCACAGAACGTTCGGAACGGTCATAAGCTCGGCGATCGCACGGAGATTGTCGCTTGTGCTCATGAGCAGGGTGTAGCTCGGCATAAGCTTTTTGCGCAGCTCATTTATGCTGCCCTGCTCGACGGGCCTGCCGGACTTTACGATGCAGACCTTGCTGCCCAAAACCTCGATATCCTTGAGCAGATGCGAGGTGATGAATATGGTAACGCCGTCGGTTTTGTTTATCTCCAGCAGAAGCTGCTGAATCTCGTGCTGGCCGCGAGGGTCGAGACCGAGCGTCGGCTCGTCGAGAAATATAATTTTCGGCCTGTTTATAAGCGCCTTTGCAACGCCAAGGCGCTGCTTCATTCCGCGCGAGAATTGCCCGATCGCAACATTTTTCTTCTCAAAAAGTCCGACACGGTGCAGAAGATATTCCACATATGCCGTGTCGTCGTGAGTTAAATTGAAAAGAGCCGAGAAGTATTCAAGATACTCCTTTGCGGTCATCGAGTAGTAGTACCCGTGCGATTCGGGCACTACACCGATGATCCTGCGTATATCGACTGGCTGACGGGTTATGTCCATGCCGTCGATGAACGCCGTTCCGCTTGTCGGCTGCAAAAGACCGTCGAGCATGCGGATGGTCGTTGTTTTCCCGGCTCCGTTCGGGCCGAGAAATCCGAAAATGTCGCCTTGACCTATCTTGAGATCAAGCCCATCCACGGCTTTGAAGCCGTTTTTGTAGACCTTAGTAAGGCCGTGTGTTTCTATAATGACTGTGCCGCCTTCCTGATGCGCGAGGGACGGTCGCGGACGATCATGAAAGCAAATGCGGCAAGGAAGTTGAAGAACAGCCCGAGGATCGGCCAAAGAGATTTGTTCATGCCCTCGTTCACGGCCTCTTTATAAAGCCAGGCCACAACATCAAACCAGTAGAACAAAACGAGCACTGCCCAGAGAACGCTGAGTCCGCCGATGATGGCATAGTTTGTTGCGTTAAGGGGAGTGATGCTGCTTTTGAGCGCGCGTTCTGCCTGATGCTCGGTCATGTCGGCAGCCTGCGCCTGCTGGCGGAAGTTCGATGCGTCGCTTATCTGCTGCGAAAGGCTCAGCGGAATGGCCACCGCCGTGAAAACGGCAAGAACAATGAAAATAACTAAAATGAGCTTGAATGCTTTTGCAAAGTCCTTATGCATGATCCTGTTTTTCATGTTGTTTTCCTCCTGTACCGTTCCGATGCGCTCCGGCCAAGCTGAGACTCCCACTCAAGGGGAAGGGGGATACTTTAAAGAAGAAAGAGATAGGTGAGCGATACTGCATCTTTTGGGGGGTGAGAGATGCTGTTGTTTTTAGCTGAGCGGGAGCCTTAGCTCGGCCGGACCTTGATCGGATACAAAAAATCTGTCCTCCCTATCGGACAATGCCAGTATAGGAGGACAGATTAAACCTGCAATAAATCAATTTTAAACGATTCTTAAACGATAGCCCACGCCCCAGACGGTCTGGATATATTCCGGCTCGGAGGGGTCTTTTTCTATCTTCTCGCGCAAGCGGTTGATGTGAACGGCAACGGTTATGTTGTCGCCCATGCTCTCGAGCCCCCAGATCATTTCGTACAGATCCTCGCGGCTGAAAACCTGGTTCGGATGTCGCAGAAGAAACAGCAGCAGCTCAAACTCCTTGTTCTTGAGCTTCAGCTCGCGCCCGTCGATCGACGCCGTGCGCGCGTCGGAATCCATGATGAATGGCCCGACGCTTATGATGCTGTCTGCGGCTTTTGCCGCAGGGCGCAGCCGTTCGTACTGCGCAAGATTTGCTTTTACGCGTGCGACAAGCACGCTCGGCGAAAACGGCTTTTCTATATAATCGTCCGCGCCGAAGCCAAGGCCGCGTATCTTGTCGATATCCTGGGTGCGCGCCGTTACCATTAAAATAGGTATATCGAGCTTCTCGCGCAGTTTCTTGCATATCGTAAAGCCGTCAAGTCCCGGCAGCATCAGGTCGAGCAGAATAAGATCAAAGCCGCCGGACAGCGCTTTGTTCAGCCCATCCACGCCGTCGTATGCAACGCCGGTCTCAAAGCCCGACAGCTCGAGATAATCTCTTTCAATGTCGGATATTGCGCGGTCGTCTTCAATAATAAGAATTTTAGCCATCGGTTTCACCTCCCGGAAGGTCTATAACTATACAAAGTCCGCCGTAAACGCTTTTTTCGGCGAATGCGCCGCCGCCCATCTGCTCGGCGGCTTTTTTTACTATCGCAAGGCCGAGACCGCTGCCCTTGCCGGAGCCTTCTCTTGCGGGGTCTGTGCGGTAGAACAAATCAAACAGCTTCGGAAGTGCCTCACCGGGCACACCGTTGCCGTCATCGGCAAAGCGCAGGCGCACCATGCTGTTAGAAGTTTGAGAGGATATGAATATTTTCACCCTTTTGCGTCCGGAATAGCGTATGCTGTTGCATATTATGTTTTCGGCGATGCGGCGGAACTGATAACGATCGGCAGTGACCGATGTGTCTTCAAGCCCGGACATGTCGATGTCCGCATCTGGTGTAATATCGGAAACTATTCGCTCAAGCTCCGTTTTAATGTTCAGCGTTTCGGGCTGAATTGGGTATTCGCTCAGCTCCAGCTTGGAAAACTCAAGCAGTCGGGCGACCATGTTTTCCATTTCGCTGCCCTTTTTCTTTATCGTTTCAAGATACTTTTTCTGCATCTCGGGAGTTTCGGCGACACCCTCAAGCAGTGCCTCGGTGTAGGCGCGTATGGAGGTGAGTGGGCTTTTGAGGTCGTGCCCCATGCCGGCCATAAGCTCTCTGCTGCTCTGCTGACGGCGTTGGTCGGCTTCGAGAGAGGCTTTGAGCTTTGCCGCCATAAGATCGACAGCGTCGCATGCAGCCTTAAACTCGTCCGGCTCCGTGTAATTTATCGGATTATCGAGATCGCCCGAGCGAATGCGGTCAACGCCGGCAACAAGAGTGTCGAGCGGATCGGAAATGTGCGTGAACAGCTCACGTGTGAGACTGACATTAGTGAAAACAATCGTCAGCAGCAATGCCATACCGACAGCGCCGACATATATCCATACGAAGGTTTCAAAGCTCTGGAACAAGCCCTCGTACTGCTCAACGGCGATGTGCATGTCGTGCAGGCTCAGACCGATCTGCGGCAGATATTTTACCTCCAATATATATATGGCAATTCCTGCACCGAGAATGAGCAGCAGCGCCGCCGTCACCAGCGGAATGAGGAACATATATATATTTGAGCGGTGAAGTCTCTTTTTGATCGTCATTTTAATCACACCATATTAATAGTGTGTTCATTATATCAGGCATTTCGGCCGCTTAGTTAAACAAATTTTAAAACGTCGGCGAAAGTTTTTAAGTTTTGTTTAATTTCTCGTTATACCGGCTTAAAAAAGCTCGGGTAGACTAATAGCCGTGGACAGGAAAGAAGCCACAGCCGCAAACGAATAAAAAATCATAAAAACTATCTACGGAGGTAAATTGAAATGAAAAATACTGTTTCCAACATCAATATAATCAACACAATTCTCGAGGCACTTCACCGCAGCGAAGAGGATATTCGCCGCCGCGCAGCCGATGCTGCCGCAAACGAGGTCGGCTATGCCTACGGCGCAGGCAGCTTCACGGTCAAGCTGTTTTCCGACTGCACCGGCAACTATGCCGAGGTAATGCTGCCCGGCAGCTATGAATATGCCTGCGGAATGAAGCTGTGCTGCATCGTCGATACCGACACCATGGAGGTTCGCGGTGTGTGCCCGGTCGAAGAATTCTGAGAATATATAAGCGCAAAAGCACAAAAACCGATGCCTGTACCGGCATCGGTTTTTTTCTGTTATAGTGCGGCGCGCTGCTCGGGAGTCATGCGGTATTGCGGCTTGACATGATAGGCGACCTCGGCATACTGCCGCGCTCGCTCGCGCAGCGAGAAGTTGCCGTCCTGACTGCACCAGACGTAAAGCTCGTGCAGAATAAGATCCGTCGCTATGCGCGACAGAAGCTCCGGCGGCTCCTCGGTTTCGATAATGCCGTTTTTTGCGCAGTTTTTCGCGAGCGTGGCGAAAAGATCATCCAGCGCATGCACCGCGTCGCGTATGCCCTTGGGCGAGTCAAACTGCATTATAAACAATCTGCTCGTGAGCTTCGGGCCGAAATCGAGCGCAATATTAATGAAGCGGTCAAAAAGCTGCCAGATGCGTTCAAAGTCGTTTTCCGCATCGGCAAACTTGCGGAAGCTCTCCTCGTCGTTCTGCTGCGGCTTTGAAACGACATAGTCCAAAATGGCGCGCTTGCCCTTGAACACGCTGTAAAAAACCGAGCGCGACGTGTGAGCCGACTCGCATATTTCGTTGACGCTTACATTATCGTAGCCCCGGTCGCGAAACAGGGCTATCGCGCACTCGGCAATGTCATCCTTGAGGCGGTTAGACGTACTTTGCACAAAAAACACCCCACTATAAAAATGTCCTGATTTTAAAAACATTTTACGATTTTTGTCCGAGAATGTCAACTGATTGTCAACGACGTTCTCAAAGTTTTTGCAATAATTTTGTGAGTTATTACAAATTGAAAGGCACATTATTGACTGTTTTCAACAAAAAATGTATTCTGCGAGTAGCAATTGATACATTAATAACAAGGATGAAGCAAACCACACATTTTATCAGGAGGCCTGAAACTCATGACAAAAGACCAGAAGATCGCAAAGCTTGGCAAAGAGATCACCGACCGGGCTACAGTGCTGCTCGGAAAGGACAAGATCACGCCCAATTCCCCGGAATACCTGGGCATCAATTCCGCACTGAAATACACCGCTTATAAGTACGATCAGAAGATGGCGGACGATATACTCGATATCTGCCTGACCATGAAAAAGCGCGTTCCCCTGACCATCGAGCAGCTGGCTGCAAAGAACCCTCAGTTTGACAGAGCATACCTCGAAAAGGCGATGCAGGCTGTCAGCGAGAGCGGCCTTGTTGAGTTCCACTGGGAAAACCTCGACGGCAAGAACCCCAACCATGAAAAGCGCTGGGTGCTGGATATGTTCGTTCCCGGCAGCGCAGAGATCATGATGATAAACCCCGAGCAGTCGGATATGTATCCCGAGACGGCCGACTTCTTCGAGCGCATGGCATACCTGCCCCTGGCAGGCATAACCGAGCTTGTACCTCCCGGAGGCGCAGGCATCGGCATGCACGTTATCCCCGTTGAGAAGGCCATCCCGGCCGAGAGCAAATCACTGCCCATCGAGCATCTGAGCCACTGGCTGAAAAAGTACGAAGGCCACATCGGCGTTTCCGTCTGCTCCTGCCGTAAGCAGCAGCGCATCCGCGGCGAGGGCTCTGGCGATATCGAGGGCGAATGGTGCATCGGCGTCGGCGACTTTGCCGACTACTGCCGCGAGACCAACCACGGCCGCGACATCACCTATGAAGAGGCAATGGAGATCCTCCAGAAGGCCGAGGACAAGGGCTATGTTCACCAGATAACCAACATCGACGGCGAGAACAAGATCTTCGGTATCTGCAACTGCGCAGTCGGCGTCTGCAACGCTCTGCGTACCTCACAGCTTTTCAATACCCCCAACCTTTCCGCTTCCGCATACACCGCAGAGTCCGACCCCGAGAAGTGCGTCGCCTGCGGCAAGTGTGTTGAGACCTGCCCGGCCGGCGCCGTCCGCCTGGGTCAGAAGCTCTGCACCAAGGAAGGCCCCATCCAGTATCCGCATCACGAGCTTCCCGACGACACCCAGTGGGGCGAGGATCACTGGAACAAGAACTACAAAAACGAAAACGGTTCCATCCAGACCTGGCCCACCGGCACCGCACCCTGCAAGGTCGCATGCCCGGCGCACATCGCCATCCAGGGCTACATCAAGATGGCAGCCGACGGCCGCTATGCCGATGCGCTCAAGCTCATCAAGAAGGATAACCCCTTCCCGGCAGTCTGCGGCAGCATCTGCCGCAAGTACTGCGAGGACGCATGCACCCGCGGCACCGTCGATGAGCCTCTGCAGATCGACGAGATAAAGAAATTCATCGCAGAGCAGGATATGAAGGCCGAGCATCGCTATGTTCCTCCCATGGTCTCCTGCACTCACGAGAAGTTTGACCAGAAGATCGCCATCATCGGCGCAGGTCCTGCCGGCATGAGCTGCGCTTACTTCCTCGCTATTGAGGGCTACAGCCCCGTAGTGTTCGAGAAGGAAGCAGTTCCCGGCGGCATGCTCGTAAACGGCATCCCCTCCTTCCGTATCGGCAAGGACATCGTAAAGTCCGAGATCGATGTTCTGCGCGAGATGGGCGTTGAGTTCCGCTGCGGCGTTGAGGTCGGCAAGGATATCACCATCCAGCAGCTGCGTGAGGAAGGCTTCAAGGCATTCTACGTTGCGGTCGGCCTGCAGAAGGCAGCAAAGCTGAACATCCCCGGCGAAGAGCTGAAGGGTGTTCTGGGCGGACTTGACTTTCTGCGCTCTGTCAACAACGGCAAGACCAAGAAGCTCAGCGGCGACGTCGTCGTTATCGGCGGCGGCAACGCGGCTATCGACGTTGCCCGTGCAGCACGCCGTCTGACCAAGGGCAGCGTCAACATGTACTGCCTTGAGAAGGACGAAGAGATGCCCACCGTTCCCGATGAGAAGAACGCAGGCCTCGCCGACGGTGTTGTTATCAACAACTCCTGGGCACCCAAGGCCATCCTCGGCGAGGGCGGCAAGGTCACCGGCATCGAGCTTATGCGCTGCGTCTCCGTACGCGACGCAAACGGCAAGTTCGCTCCCGTTTATGACGAGAACGAGACCATCACCGTTTCCTGCTCGAACGTTCTCGTTGCTATCGGCCAGCGCTCGGAATACGGTGCGGTTCTCGCCGGAACGGCAGCAGAGACTCCCGACGGCAGCCTCATCGACCACAACGGCGTCACCTTCCAGACCGAAGAAGCTGACATCTTCGTCGGCGGCGACTGCGCGACCGGTCCTAAGTACACCATCGACGCTATCGCATCCGGCCGTGAGGGCGCAGTTTCCATCCACCGCTATGTAAACGTCGGCCAGACTCTGACTATCCACCGCAACCTGCGCGAGTTCAAGGAGCTGGATAAGCAGAACATCACTCTGCCGGCAGAGAAATTCAAAAAGCCTGCACGCGCAGAGGTCGCAATCGATCAGGAGAAGGTCCTCACCATGCAGGACGACCGCGCGACCTTCACCGAGGAGCAGATAAAGAGCGAGGCATCTCGCTGCCTGAGCTGCGGCCGCAGCGTAGTCGATCCCAACAAGTGCATCGGCTGCGGTATCTGCACCACCAAGTGCGAGTTTGACGCTATCCACCTCAAGCGCAACCGTCCGCAGAACAGCAAGATGATCCCGGCCGAGGACAAGTTCAAGGCCATAGGACCGTATGCTGCAAAGCGCCAGGTCAAGATAATAAAGAAAAAGCTTTCCGGAAAATAATCCTCCCGGAGCAGAAACCAGGGTGTGGGAGAGATTCCACACCCTTTTTTGAAAGGAAACGTTATGCACGAGCTGAGTATAGTTACATATGTAATAGAGCAGGTCGAAAAGATCGCAAAGGAAAATGAGCTTACGGATATACAGTCCGTGACATTGGAATTCGGCGAGGTATCGGGCATCGTTCCGGAGTACCTCAGCGATTGCTGGCAGTGGTATGCAAAGAAAAAGCCGATCATAGAGCATGCCGAATTCAAATATGAGATAATCCCGGCAATAACCTGGTGCGACGACTGCAAGAGCACATATCCCACCGTCAAATACGGCAAGACCTGCCCGCACTGCGGCAGCGGCAGAACGTGGCTTCAGCAGGGGCAGGAAATGAATATCAAGCAGATAGAAGCCTGCTGAGAAGGAGATACAATGGGACAGTATAAAGTTTACGAGATAAAGCAAAGCATATTCAAGGCAAACGACGACGCGGCAGACGTTCTCCGCGCGGAGATGAAAAAGGATCACTGCTTTCTGCTAAATCTCATGTCGTCGCCCGGCAGCGGCAAGACAACGACCCTGACGCGCACGATCGAAAAGCTCGGCGATAAAATGAACATCGGCATAATGGAAGCGGACATAGACTCCGACGTTGACGCCGAGCGCATCTCGCATACGGGCGTTAAAAAGGTGATCCAGCTGCACACCGGCGGCATGTGCCACCTCGACGCAGACATGACCCGTCAGGGACTTACGGAAATGGGAACGGACGATCTCGACCTCGTCGTTCTCGAAAACGTCGGCAACCTCGTTTGCCCGGCGGAGTTTGACACGGGCGCCGCGAAAAACGCCATGATCCTCTCCGTTCCGGAGGGACACGACAAGCCGCTGAAATATCCGCTTATATTCCAGGTCTGCGATGCGCTTATAATCAACAAGATCGACGTTCTGCCGTATTTTGATTTCGACATGGACAAGGTCGTTGAGTTTGCGAAAATGCGAAATCCCAATATTAAAATATTCCCGATAAGCGCAAAAACGGGCGAGGGAATGGATGCATGGTGTGCATGGCTGCGCGAGCAGGCCGACACATGGAATGCGTGCTGACGCTTTTTCAACAAAAACGGCAATAATTGTGCATCTTGTACATTGCAATTTCACATCTCAGTGTTAAAATAATGACAGTCGGCATTTGGCGACTGCTTGCTTTTATGCCGATAAAAGTATGCTAACTGATGAACGGAGAAAGACATGAAAGATTTAAAGCATCTGCTGTATTTTGAAAACCTCCTTCAGGAGGCTCAGAATGAGCTAATACTCCAGGCGCAGAGCGAGGGGAAGGTCTGCGTAGCTTACGTCTGCGAAAATACTCCCGAGCCGCTGCTGAACCTGCCGGGCGCGTTTTCGACCCGTCTGCGCGCGCCGCGCACCGGCTCAATGGAAATGGCCACATATTATATGACCAGCTTCCTTTGCGAATACAGCCGCGCTCTGCTCGAGCGCGCGATCGAGGGCGGCTATAATTTTGCCGATTGCCTCATAACGCCCGACGGCTGCACGATGATGAACCGCGCGGTCGAGAATATGGAGCTTTTAAAGGCTCTGGGCAAGGACAAGGAAAAATTCTTCTTCGAGTACATGGAGATACCCATGAAGGCTGACGATAACGGCCTGAATCTGTACACTCTCCAGTGCAAAAACCATATACTCGATCCGCTGAACAAGGCATACGGCATCGATACCTCCGATGCAGCCATCCGTCAGGCGGTCGCCGAGCACAACCGCATATGCGAGCTTATCCGCGCCATCGGCGAGTTCCGCAAGGGCGACAAGCCGCGCATCACGGGCTATGAGTTCCAGGTCATAACCCTCGCGACCTATGTTGCGCCGAAATATCTGCTCATCGACAAGCTCGAGGAGACCCTTGAGGAGCTCAAGACCCGCGAGCCTGAGGATAAGACCTATCGCGCCCGTGTCGTTGTCGTCGGCTCGGAGGTCGATGATACCGATTTTATAAAGCTTGTTGAGGACTGCGGCGCATATGTCTGCGTCGACCGCTTCTGCTACGGTTCGTTCCCCGGCAGGAACCCGATCGAGCTTACCGACGATGAGGATGCTCTCACTCAGGTCTGCCGCCAGTATATGTACCGCGGCCAGTGCCCGAGATATATGAACACCGCAAAGATGACCGGCCGCCGCGAGTATGTAAACGAGCTTGCCAAGGAATACGGCGCCGACGGTATAATTTATGAGCAGATCAAGTTCTGCGATCCGTGGGCATACGAGCGTATGATGGGCTCGCACATCCTGCATGACGATTACGGCTATCCCGTGCTGTCTATCGACCGTCCTTACAACATCGGCAGCACCAACGGACAGCTGCGCACCCGTGTTCAGGCATTTGTCGAGAGTGTTGAGATCAAAAAAATCAACGGAGGTGTAAAGTAATGTCCAACAAGAGAATCGGCGCCAAAAATTTCGGCGATATTTACGTTGAGGGCAAGCGTTACAGAAGCCGCCGTGAGTGGCGTGGCGTAGTCGATACCCTTTATGATTACTCCAGATGGCTTTATAACTGGATCAACATGTTCAGGATCGTTCTCGTAAAGCCGCGCAATATAAAGGCAATGTTCCGCTATCGCTGGATGGCAAACTATCTGGCGGTCCCCATGATGGTCGATCGCCACACCCAGGGCCTGCGCGGCGAGCATCTGCGCATCTGCCATGCAGAGCAGGATGTTATCATCGAGGACGTTGCAAAGCTTCTTGATAAGCTCTTCCGCGGCGACCGCCGCATCGGCAACGACGAGGAGTTTTCCAAGAAAGTCGTGCTCGTTGACGAAAACGAGATGCAGTCTGTGATGATGGGCTTCCCGACAGTAGTTCCTCTCAGCCGTGAGATCGCATCCACCTATATCCCCGTGCTGCTCAACCAGCGCGCCGCAATACATTACATTGACGTTGCTCAGGAATACGGCCTTGCAGGCGACGTGTGCCCGATGCCGGAGGCTGAAGCCGGCGTTTCGATCGATGACGATGCGCCCATCCTCGGCTGCTGCGCGGTTCAGTGCAACACCACCTGCGACGGCTCGCTGCTCAGCAACGGCGTTATCTCCAAGCGCATGGAGTTTGAGGACGGTATCCCCGTGTTCCAGCTCGCATCGCCGCTGCGCCATATGAACGAGGACGTTCAGGAATATGCCGCTCAGGAGATCCGCAACGCCATCGCTTTCATTGAAGAGCACACCGGCGAAAAGTGGGATTGGGACTACTACTTCGAGTGTGCAAAGCGCGTAAACTATGCCACTAAGTGCCGTTTGGAGTGGCTCGAGATGAGCAAGTCTCCCTATCCGCAGGTGTTCGGCTCGAACCTTGCGCTTTACACCGAAACAAACTACATGGCCATAAGCGGCCGCCTTCCCATATTTGAAAAGACCGACCGCAAGATCATGAAGCTTGCCGAGAAGGCGTACAAGAAAAAGAAAATGGTTGCAAACGAGTATCGTCACAGAGCCATCGTGTGGGGCGTTCAGTCGCATTACTACATGGATCTGCTCGTGTGGATGCTCAACTGCTGGGGCATCGTTCCTCTGACCGACATGCTGTCGATGGACAACACCACGATGATAGCCGAAGAGGATACACCCGAAAACCGCGAGCAGGCAATGTACGATATCGCGATGCTCACCGAGAAAATGATAATGCGCAACCGCACCCACGGCGGCTACAAAGTTCTGCTTGACGACCTCTGGGAGATCGTTACCGAGTTCAACGCCGACATGGTCATCCTCTGGGAGCACATGAGCTGCAAGGCGCTCGACGGCATGCACGGCATGTTCGAGCAGCGTGCGCGTGAGCTTGGCATCAACCTCGTCTGGGTATCCCACGACCTGTTTGATCCGCGCGTAGTTTCCCGTCAGGGCGTTCGTGACCAGATCAACACCTATATGCGCACCGTTATGGGCGAGGAGCCTGTTGACCCGACACTCGAAGTCCTCCCCGACGAGGAATCATGGTAATTGGAAAGGAGATAAAAATGGCCAAGTTTTATCCTGTTCTCAAAAAGCTGTCGCTCGCAGGTTTCTCATTTTTCGCCGTGACCTTTGCGGTTTATTACTTCAACCTCGATATGAAGCTCACCGCGGCTATGGAACCCGTTCTTGAATACTTCTACGATAAAGTAGACCGTGACCAGCACCTGTAATACAAAATCAAAATCGCCATGACAGAGGCTTCTGTCATGGCGATTTTTTATGTAAGCAGGCCGATATTCACGATGCGGCGCTCTGTGAGGTATCACGGAGGTTCAGCCAGTACTGCGCGCCGTCATCCCATGCGGCCTTGTCCTCTTTTGTCTGCTCACGAGGTGTATAACCCTTGCCGAGCAGCATTTTGCCTGTCCACTCCGAGAATTTGCAGGCACCGTAGAAATTGAGATGTCCGCCGTCATACAGGTCTCGGCTTATATCAAGGCCTATCTCGTCAAAGCTGTTGGCAAGAAGCATGAAGTCTGCCTCGGGGGCGATCCCGGTCAAATCTTTTTCCAGCTTATCATAGATCTCCGGAGAGCACTGACTGAAGGTCGGGTTAATAGTGACGATGAGATCTATGCCGTTGTCCCCGCATAGCTCGGCGATTTTCTTGAACGCTTCGAGGTGCTTTTCATAAGCTGCCGTATCCTTGGACGGCTCGCGATGATAGGGCGTGCTTCCCTTCGTGTCATAGACGTTATCGACATATGTATAGCCCTTGTTGACGTCCGCAGAGGTAGGCGTTATAAGCTTGGCTATGTCCTCACGCGTCAGCTCCTTCCAACGATCGTGGTAAAAGTAAAGATCGAAAAACAATCCGAGACGTTTATCCGGCTCTGCGGCGTCCAATATGGCACGAGCGCGATCAATTCCGCGCGGCATATAGTCAAGATTTATCTGCGTATAATTCTGGTACATCTCAAAGAAAAATGATGAGCCTTCCATTACCACGACCTGAGGCGACTGCGTTTTCAGCGCCTGCTTGAGATACCAATATGTAATTGACGGCGTTTGCTCGGAGCCCGCCATGACGTAGCCGGTCAAGCCGGACGCAGCATACATTATCTCCGGGTTCCAGTCGCAGTAAGCATAGCTGCTGCCGAGAAAAAGCACGTCTATCGAGTCCTCCGGCTCGCACAGATAAGCATCCCATGTTGAGCCGTAGCTGTTATGCACAGGTCTCATTATGATCGAGGCGCAATGTATAAGCACGGCGGCAAGCACGACAAAGGCTATGGCAAGCATCCAATCTTTTTTGTTAGTCTTGTTCATCGGAGCCTCCCGTCAAAACTGACCGTAAATAAATGACTGCGCGTCATATCCCGTGCCGTAGCTTCCGAAAATAAGCGACGCGAAAAGCAGCGCCAGCAGCAGAAGGCAGCGCAGCGGCCACGGACTTCCTGCCGCACGTTCGGCCTGATCGCCGTGCCTGAAGTGAAGTATATCAACAATGAGCATGACAATGCAGCTGACAAAAGCAACGGCAAACTCACATTTGTCCATGCCCATTGCCGACAAAGGGGCGGCCCAGAGCGTTGAGCCTGCACAGGCGCGCAGAACGTCTATGGCGCCGGAAACGGAGCCTGCTTCGAAAAACGTCCATGCGACAGTTGCCAGAACGAACACGCAGAGCATCTGCCACAGCACGGTGAGCTTTCCGTTATCATCAAGGCGCAGCGCGCTGCGGACCCTTGCGCAAAGCGGCGCAGTGATGCTCCCAATGACCTGATAAATGCCGTTTAAAAGTCCCCAAACAAGAAAAGAGGTCGCCGCTCCGTGCCACAGACCGCTGACCGCAAACACGATCAGCACATTTATGTACTTCCGCGTTTGACCGCGGCGGTTGCCGCCGAGTGGGATATACAGATAATCCCTGAACCACGTTGAGAGCGAGATGTGCCACCGACGCCAGAATTCCGCGATGGACCGGGAAAAATACGGCGTGTTGAAGTTTTCCGTAAGCTTAAAGCCCATTGCGCGCGCAGAGCCTATGGCCATGTGCGAATATGCTGCAAAGTCGCAGTAGATCTGGATCGAAAAAGCACATGCTGCCGCAATGACCTGAAGCGAGCCGAAGCTCTGCGGAGAGGCAAACACGGTATCGACCATGACGGCGAGCCTGTCGGCGATAAGCAGCTTCAAAAAAGCGCCGTAGGCAAAGCGGAAAAGTCCGACCCGTGCTTCCTGCCACGAAAATTCGTGCAGCTGCTCAAACTGCGGCATGAGCCTGTCGGCTCTTGCAATGGGGCCTGACAGCAGCGAGGGGAAAAACGACAGGAACAGAGCGCTCTTTACAAAATCCTTTTCGGCAGGAACTTTTCCGCGGTATACGTCGATGAGATAGCCCATGGCCGCAAAGAAATAAAACGATATTCCGGCAGGGAGCAGGAGCTTAGGTACGGCGGCAGTCCAGTCAAGCCCGAAAACGGATAGGGTGCGGCTTATAACGTTTGCGGCAAAGCCGAGATATTTAAATAATGTAAGAAGTCCGATAAACAGCGCCAGCATGAAAACAAGCAGCGCCTTCTGCGGCTTCTTTTCAAGCCTGCGCGCGGCAAAATACACGGCTATCGACGAGCCGACGAGAAAAGGCAGATACTCAGGGCCTGCGCACGCATAGAAAAACCAGCTGCCGATAAGCAGCCAAAGATTCCTGCACTTTTGCGGCAGAAGAAAATATATTAAAACCGTTACCGGGAAAAATGCAAAATAGGCCGGCGATAAAAAACTCAAAATATGCAACTCCAGTCAAACAGACATTCGCTTTATTTTACACGCTATGCGGTGAGCTGTCAATTTTCCGATGCGCGTATTTGCCGGCTAATAGGAATATCATTAAACTGCCAAAAACATTAACAAATTATTAACTAGTATAGCGAGTCTCGATATGGATATTAACATGCTCTGACACTAAAATAACAATCGTCAGGGCGCGACGGTTTTTGGCGCCGTCCGCCGAAATTCACCTGCTACAAGGAGGGAAACATTGTGGTAACATTCATAATCGGTCTCGTAATGCTTTTCGGAGGCGCAGCGCTTTACGGCAAGCTCTGTGAAAAGGTTTTCGGACCGGACGACCGTAAAACTCCGGCTTACACGAAAAATGACGGAGTTGACTACGTTCCCATGAAGGGCTGGAAAAACAGTCTTATCAACCTTCTGAACATTGCCGGTACCGGCCCCATTCTCGGACCTATACAGGGCATCCTGTTCGGACCCATCGCATTCATAACCATCCCCATCGGCAACGTCATCGGCGGCGCAATGCATGACTATTTCTCCGGCATGATCTGCCTGCGCGACGGCGGCACTCAGATGCCCGACATGGTCAAAAGGTACACCAATAAGGGCATATTCACGGTTTACAACATTTTCGTATGCCTGCTCCTGATGCTTGTCGGCGCAGTGTTTATCTACACCCCCGGCGACATTGCCGCAACCCAGGTCTTTAACTTCTCCGGCGCTGCCAACGCAACCTCGACATGGGTCATCTACGGCGTTATCTTTGCTTACTACCTCATCGCGACCGTATTCCCCATCGACAAGATCATCGGCCGCATTTACCCGATCTTCGGCGGCATTCTGCTGTTCTCGGCAATCGGCGTTTTCATCGGCCTGTTTGTCAAGGGCTATCCCCTTGTTGAGGTGTGGAACAACGTCTGGGAATATAACGGCGTGTTCAACTACAGCGAGTATTTCGCAAACGGCCACTTCTTCCCGATATTCTTCGTCACCGTTGCCTGCGGCATACTCTCCGGATTCCACTCCACCCAGACTGCTATCATCTCGCGTACCATGAAGAGCGAGCGTCAGGGCCGCAATACCTTCTATAACATGATGATCCTCGAGGGCTTCATCGCAATGGTCTGGGCGGCAGGCGCAATGGGCGTTTACAACCTCGGCCTTCAGGCGGCTGACACATCTCTCGCAACCAAAACCGTCGGTATCGTCTGCAAGGACATCCTCGGCAATGTCGGCGGCATCATCGCGCTGCTCGGCGTTATCGTCCTGCCCATCACCTCGGGCGACACCGCGCTGCGTGCGCTGCGCCTTACCGTTGCCGACTCGCTGCACATCAAGCAGGACTCCAACGGCAAGCGCCTCGCTCTGTCGGCAATCATCTTCGCACTCGTCGCGGCCATCCTCGTATGGGCGAAGTCCAGTCCCGAAGGCTTCAGCGTCCTGTGGCGCTACTTCGCGTGGGCAAACCAGACTCTTGCACTGTTCGCATTCGTCTGCATCTCCGTTTGGATGTTTGAAAACGGCAAGAGCAAATGGGTTTGGATGCCTCTCATCCCCGGTGCGTTCTACGCATTTGTCACCATCACCTACATAATGAACGCGGCTATCGGCTTCAATCTGCCTTGGACTGCGGCTTACATTATCGGCACTGTCTGCGCTGCTGCTTACCTCGTCGGCATCATCATGTATGGCAAAAAGCGCGCGGCAAAAGTGAAGCTCGCATAAATACTTATACTCCACAAAATACGTTTAAAGGCGGCCTTTTGGCCGCCTTTTTCTATTCGATTTCTTCTTGTGAGATATACATATCCTCGCACTTTTTCTGAGCCTCGATTATTATCCGCAGCGCCTCCTCGGATGCGCGCATGAGCGTGTAGTACATCTCTTCAAAATCCGGCATAATATCACCTCCTGAGTATAGTTTATGCGGATTTCGCATAAAAATCAATATGCAATATTCGCATATCATAAAATCGTGCAGGGTGATATTAATGTACAAACGACTGCGCGATATGCGCGAGGACAAAGATCTTA